>WNGB01001162.1_pt1 | contig 91076 bp, 90 predicted proteins | sample 5400681 | NCBI WGS metagenome assembly WNGB01 (sample SAMN13153367, study PRJNA577476) | soil metagenome | isolation source: 115 cm soil or saprolite under grassland replicate 2 | place: USA:California | collected 2016-06-15 | reverse complement strand
CGCTCCAGCCTGACAGCGATCGGAGGTAAGGTGCTGGTCGAGGAGGTGGTGCCCGGACAAGTCTTCGTGAACCGCTGGACAAGTCTTCGAGCCGAATCGAGTTCACAAGTCTTTCCAGGTTCGAGGATGGTGTCTGAAGTCAAAGTCCCTGGTCACAGGCCTGGAGGCAGCAAGAGCGCCGGACCCACCTTCAAAACCGGTGTGCGGGCGAGAGCTCGCAGGCGGGTTCGATTCCCGTCCGCCTCCGCTGCTGAAAGTGGTCCGTGACCAGCGGCTTTGCGACGGACGAGGCCCTGACGCGACCGCGGGAGGGGCTCGGTTCGGGCCCCGCAGACCGCTTCTACCGCACAAGTCTTTCGCGGTCTCTTCCGCCCGACACCGGACAAGTCTTCCGACAGCCCGTCAGAAGACCGGACAAGTCTTCAGCCGCCGTCCTCCTGGGATGAGAGGAGGGACGGCATGGTCCGACCCGTTGGACGACCGCTGGCCAGGAGGGGGGTCACGGTGGAAGCCCTCCGCGAGGAGTTCCTGGCGCACTGCGAGGCCCGCAACCTCAGCGGATGAACCCTGGAGTGGTACGCGGACCGGACCCGCCGGTTCGCCGAGTGGTGCTCTACTCGAGAGATCGTGGCCCCCTCGGAGCTCCGGTGGTCCGACCTCGAGGAGTTCGTGCTGGATCGCCGTCGCCAGGGCCTCGCGGCCAACACCGTGCACGGCTACGCGCAGGTCCTGAAGACGCTCTGCCGTTGGGCCATCGGATCGGCTTGACCCCCGAGGACATCACGAGGGGCTTCCAGCTGCCCAGGGTGCCCAAGACCATCGTCCCCACCTTCACCGACCGGCATCTCGAAGCCTTGCTCGCTGTCCCGGATCGTCGGACCTGGGTGGGGATCCGGGACTTCGCGATCCTTCTCGTCCTCCTCGACACGCTGATCCGGGTCTCGGAGCTCGTCGGGCTGAATGCCCAAGACGTCGACCTGGATGAGCGCGTGATCCGGGTCATGGGCAAGGGCGGAAAGGAGCGTCGGGGTCCCCTTCGGGACGGCGACAGCCCAGGCTCTGCGCCGCTACCGCAGCGCCGTGGAGGATCTCCAGTCGGGTGACCCGTTCTTCATCACCCGCTACGGCCGGCGGATGAGCAGAAGGGCCGTCCACGAGATGATCACCCACCGCGGCCGGATGGCGGGAGAAATGGACGGGTGCGTTGCTCGCCGCATACCCTTCGACATACGGGAGCGAAACGGTTCATCCGGGCGGGGACGTATTCACGCTCCAGAAGCTGTTGGGCCACACGACCCTGGCGATGGTGCGCCGGTACGTGGAACTCGCCGACGTCGATGTGAAGGCTCAGCACGAGCGCTTCAGTCGGGTGGACTCCCTACTCCGGAGGCCGGGCCCGAAGAGATGAGGGCGCCTGACCCGCTGTCTCGGGTCGCGGACCGGGGCTGTTTCCACCAGTTTTTGGCCGCGTCTCACGCCGGCGATCAGGGCAGTTGGTCACTATGTGAAGAGACGAAGGTCCCGGCGGCGCTTCCCGCGCCATCAGCGAGAGCCGCCTTGACACCGTTCTGAGATGGAAGTAAGAGGGTGCCAGCTCAGCGTGCGTTCCTCACGGGAGGGCGGCATGAGGTCAATCCATAGTCCTCGGCTGCCCCGCCTCGTGGCCCCTCTCCTCGGCTCGGTTCTCCTGCCGACGTTGCTTGCTGCAGGGCCGGCAGGTGTCAACCGCTGGAGCACGGCGGGTCCGCGGGGGGGCCGGCCCATGGCCATCGTCGTCGACCCGTCGCAGTCACCCCTCGTGTTCGCGGGCGCCTACGCGGGAGGATTGTTCAAGTCGACGAACGGAGGGGCCCGCTGGAAGGTCCAGGTCAAGGGATTGAACAACGAGACGGTCCAGGCGCTGGCCATCGATGCCGCTGTGCCGGCGACGCTGTACGCCGGGTCTTTGAAGGCCGGGGTCTTCAAGTCGACCGACCATGGGACGACCTGGGTCGAGGCGAACACCGGCATGCTCGCGCTCGACATCAGGGCGCTGGCCATCGACCCGGTCGCCCATCAGACGGTCTACGCGGGGTCCTACGACTTCGGCGTGTATCGGTCGACCGACGGCGGGGGGAACTGGACCCAGAGGAACACCGGGCTCGAGGACACGCACATCCTGGCGCTGGCCATCGACCCCCTCGTGCCCACCACGGTATACGCGGGCACGTCGGAGCGCGGCGTGTTCAAGAGCACGGACGGAGCCACCTCGTGGGCCCCGGCCAACACGGGGCTCGGCGACCTGCCGGTGAAGGCCCTCGCCGTGGATCCGGTCGCACCATCGAGGCTCTATGCCGGGACCGACAGCTCGGGGGTGTTCCGGTCGACCGACGGCGGCACCACCTGGGCCGCCGTGAACGGCGGCCTGACCAACCTCCAGGTCGAGGAGCTGGCGATCGACCCGGCCACGCCCACCATCCTGTACGCGGGCACATCCGGCGGCGGCGTCTTCAAGACGACCAACGGCGGCGGTCGCTGGGCCGCCGTGAATACCGGCCTTACCGACCTGTACCTGCAAGGGCTGGCCATCGACCCGGGCACGCCCGCCACCCTCTATGCCGGGACGTTCACCAGCGGGGTCTTCAAGTCGCTCGACCGTGGCAGCCACTGGACGCCCATGAACCGCGGCTTCACCAACTCGTTGAACCAGACGGTCGCCATGGACCCGACCCAGCCGGACGTCGCGTATGCGGGGACCGCCGGAGCCGGCATCTTCGTGACCAGGGATCGGGGAGCGAGGTGGACCCGGGCCAACGCCGGCCTGTCCGATCTCTCCGTCCTCACGGTGGTCGTCGACCCGGGGGTCCCCACGTTGCTCTACGCGGGCACGGCCAGCGGCGTCTCGAGGAGCACGAACGGCGCCCGCAGCTGGGTCGACTGGGACCAAGGGCTGAGCGACCTGTCCATCTATGCGCTGGCCATCGATCCCACCTCTCCGTCCACGCTGTACTCGGGGACGAACGGCGACGGGGTGTACAAGTCCACCAACGGCGGAGCCTCGTGGTTCGTGACGGGCCTCCGGGGCTTCACCGTGAAGGCGGTCGGGATCGATCCGGCCAATCCCCTCACGCTCTATGCGGGGACGGTCGAGGACAGCATGTACAAGTCCACCGACGGGGGGCTCAACTGGGACCTCATCGACCATGGGATGGAGTTCCGGTCGATCGACTCGATCGCCGTCGACCCGATCATCCCAACCACCGTGTATGCGGGCACGTTTGGCGCAGGCGTGTACAAGAGCCTCGACGGAGGCTCGAACTGGTTCCAGATGAACAACGGGCTGGACGCCTTCTTCGTCGAGTCGCTTCGGATCAGCGAATCGGATCACTGGACCGTGTACGCGGGCACGGAGCACGGTGTGTTCAAGGGCATCAACGGGGCGTCCCTGTGGACGGAGATGAACACCGGACTCACCCACCGGGACATCTTCTCGCTGGCGGTGAGCGGCGATGGGGCGACGCTGTACGCGGCCACGTACGGCGGCGGGGTGTTCGATTTCGAGGTGGCCTAGCCGCCGAGGTAGCGGGCCGAGGCGAAGTCGTCGCGCGCGCCTCGGGTGGCGAAGCCGCCCACCACGATCCGCCCCTCGCCGTCGAGGGACCCGCCCCTGGCCTCCTGGTCGTGGTAGCCCAGGTCGGTCAGGACCAGGCCGTCGCCGTCCCCGAAGGTCGGGTCGAGGGAGCCGTCGGCCGCGTACCTCGCCAGGGCTAACAAGGTTCGGCTCTCCACCGCGGTCCCGATCGCCACGATCCTCCCGTCGGACTGGAGGAGCACGTCGAACGCCTCGTCGTCGTTCAGGAAGTCGGTGGTGACCAATCCCGAGGAGCCGAACGTCGTGTCGGGAGTCCCGTCGACGTTGTACCGGGCCAGGGCGAAGTCCCCGGGCACGACGAGCGTGCGGCTTCCGGCCGCCACGATCTTCCCGTCGGACTGGACCACGACCGCAGCAGCCGAGGCCCAGCCGCCGAAGTCACTCGTGGCCACGCCGCCGGTTCCGAAGGTGGTGTCGGTGGTCCCGTCCGAGTTGAGTCTCCACACGGCCATGAGCGCGTAGGGATCGTGCGTGCGTGAGCCCGCAACGAGGACCTTGCCGTCGGCCTGCACGGCCACGGCCTCACCGAAGCCCGGGGGACCGAACACGATCCCCCGTCCCCCGAAGCTCCGATCGACGCGACCGTTTCCCCGGTACCGGACGACGACCATGCGCCCCCGAGCCCACCCGGCCACCAGGATCCTTCCGTCCGCCTGGAGGGCCACCGCCCGGCCTTCCTCGTACGCGTCGCGAAGGTCCGTTCGGACCGCCCCGCCCACACCGAACGTGGGATCGGGCGACCCCGCGGGATCGAAGCGGGCGACGGCGAAGTCCTGCTCCAGTGTCAGCTGGTTCACGATGGTCCCGGCCGCGACGATCTTGCCGTTGGGTTGGATCCTCACCCCGTGGGCGACCTCGGTGTCGCTGATCAGCGGGAAGTCCAGCGTGGCCAGACCTCCGGTCCCGAAGGTGACATCCGGCAGACCGTCCTGACCGAGCCGGACGATCGCGAAGTCGGCTCCCCACGTGCCGGCCAGGACGACGCGGTCCTGCGCGTCCACCGCCACGGCGTCGGCGGACTCGGTGTCCGAGTCGAAGTCGACGACGGTTTCACCGTCGCCTCCAAAGCTCACATCCGGCGAGCCGGCAGCGTCGTATCGGGCCAGGGCGAGGTCGGTGGTGGCCCTGGTGGCCATGCCAGCCGCGACGATCCGCCCCTGGGGGTCGAGGGTGACGGCGTGCGCCTCATCCTGGTCGTCGGCGATGTCGGTGAAGACCCGTCCCGCGTCGCCGAACGCCGGGTCCAGGGTTCCGTCGGGCAGGTAGCGGCACAGGGCGAGGTCCCCCTGCCCGGACCCGGCGGCCAGGATGTTCCCGTCCGGCTGGATGACCAGCGCGCCGATGGATCCCATCCCCGAGTCCGTGGTCACCTTGCCGTCGCCGCCGAAGCTGGGGTCGAGCTGGCCGTTCGCCGTGTAGCGGGCCAGGGCAAATCCCTGGCCGGCGGCGAATCCTCCCGCCACGATCTTCCCGTCGGCTTGCAGGGCTCCGCCGTACGCTCCGTCGTACAGCCCTGAGAAGTCGCTGGTGACCTTTCCGTCGCGGCTGAAGCTCGTGTCGAGCGATCCGTTCGCATTCAGCCTGGCGAGCCCGAAGTCTGCGGTCCCGTCGATCCGTGAGACCGTCCCCACGGCCACGATGCGGCCGTCGGGCTGCACCAGGACCACGTTGGCCGCGTCCAGGAAGGAGTCGAATCCGACGACGACGATCCCGCCGGCCCCGAACGAACCGTCCAGGCTGCCATCCGTGTTGTAGCGCACGATGCCGAAGGAGCCGTCGGTGAAGTTCTGGGAGAGGACGCTCCCGGCCACGACGATCTTCCCGTCGGGCTGGATGGCCACAGCCTGGGCATCGTCGCTGCTGGGGCCCACGTCGGTCAGCACCTCCCCTCCCTGACCGAAGGACGGGTCGAGCGATCCATCGGTCTGGTATCTCGCCACCGCGAAGGTGGAGGCGCGATCGGGGATCTGGGAAGAGCCCACGGCGACGATCCGGCCATCCGCCTGGATGGCCAAGGCTTGCCCTAGATCGTGCGTGGATCCGAAGTCGGTCAGCACGATGCCGCCTTCACCGAAGGAGGGATCGAGCGCCCCCTCGGTCGTGTGGCGGGTCGTCCGAGTCGAACGCCAGGTCGACGGCCACACTCCCGCCGGCTCCGAACGCGGGATCCAGGTCCCCCGGGTGGCCCTGCGGCGTGGCCGCCTGGGGAGGCGCCAGCAACGTGGCCAGGAGGACCAGGGACACGAGCGTGCTGGACGCCGTCACGGGCAACTCCTGGTGAGATCCCCGTCGTCCTTCACGCAGGAGTCCGTGCCGGACTGTCCGTAGCTGGCGTCGTTCCCACCGAGTAGGTCCCGGCTGTCGAGGGTGTCCGCGTCCGCGCCGCCGAAGAGGAGGTCCGACCCACCGTCCGCCTTCAGGTAGTCATGGCCCTTGTCTCCCAGCAGGATGTCGTCTCCGTCCAGGCCGTAGATCTCGTCGTCCCCCGCCCGGCCGCAGATCACGTCGGGGCCGGCCGTCCCCAGCAGGACGTCGTCGCCGGAGGTCCCCAGGATGGTGCACTGGGGGAGATCGAAGCCGGAGCCGACGTATCGAGCCAGGGCGAAGTCCCATTGGGAGCTTCCGTTGTCGGTGTCTCCTACGACCACGATGGCGCCGTCCTCCTGGACCGCCACACCGTAGCCGTTGGCCTGGCCGATCCCGAAGCCGGTGACCACCTTCCCAGCCACGCCGAACGTCCCCTCCAGGCGGCCTCGGTCGTCGTAGCGGGTCAACGCGAAGCTCCCCAGCCTTCCGGCAGCAACGATCCTCCCGTCGGGTTGCAGCGCCAGCCCCCGGATCCAGTCGGAGCCGCCGTAGAAGTCCGTGACGGTCTTGCCGTCACCGGAAAAGGTCTGGTCGAGCGAGCCGTCGGGGTTGTACCGAGCCAGGGCGAAATCGTCGTTTGTCTCGCCCGAGGCGCCGCCCAGCACGATCCTGCCGTCCGGTTGAAGGACCATGGCGAACGCGCTGTCCGCGGTCCCCCCGAAGTCCGTGAGGACCTTGCCGTCTAGGTCGAACGTCTGGTCCAGGCTCCCATCGGTCTGGTATCGGACCAGTGCGAAGTCGCCCGGGAGGTCGGAGTAGGCTGCCCCCCCGACCAGGATCCTCCCGTCCGCCTGGATCGCCACGGCCCATCCGGAGTCGCTGGTCCCGGCCAGGTCGGTCACCACCTTGCCTCCGTCGCCGAAGCTCGCATCGAGCGACCCATCCGGTTCGTACCGCGCCACCGCGAAGTCGCCCGACACTCCGGTGGTGCTGCCCGCCACCACGATCTTCCCGTCGGTCTGGATGGCCACCGCGGCCGCGATGTCCGACTGTCCGGGGAAATCCGTGATGACCCGGCCCCGGGAGCCGAACGTCGTGTCCAGGCGCCCGTCGGCCTCGTATCGGACGACGCCGAAGCGCTGCGCGAGATGCTCGGTGGCGATCCCCGCCACCACGATGCGGCCATCGTCCTGGAGGGCCAGCGCCTTGGCCTCGGAGGCGGTCCCCATGTAGGTGGTCACGGTGCCCCCGGAGCCGAAGGTCGCGTCCAGGGTGCCGTCGGGCAGGTAGCGAGCCAGGCCGAACACGCTCACCCCCTGGCCGGCGACCAGCAACGTCCCGTCCGGCGCGATGACGATCGCGCGGGCCCCGTCCCGGTCTCCGCCTCCGAAGTCGGTGACTTGCTTGCCGTCGTCGCCGAACGTCGGGTCGAGGAAGCCCGACCATGCCTGCGCGGGGGAGGCGAGCCACACCGGAGCCAGGAGCGAGACCCACAGGACGGGAGCGAGCCAGGCGAGGCGCCTACGGATCGGTCGGCAGCAGGCCCGGCTCAACCGGCATCCTCTCCGGGAAGGGGACACAGGGTAGGGACAGAGCTGGAGAAAAGTCAATCAGCGCGGGCCGTCGGGTCAGGGGCTCCGCGCGCCGGTTCAGGGGCTCCGCCGGTTCAGGGAGCGTCGACGATCGGGAGCAACTGGCGCCAGGCGCCGACCGCCGTGGTGTACTGCTTGGCCATTGTCTTGACGATCTGCCCCAGGTGGTTCAGGTCGTGGACGACCCACGTCGCCAGGAGTTGCCGGAGCGTGACTTCCCCAAAGGTGGGGTGGACACCCCGTCGCTCCAATGCCGCCGCATCGGCCAGGGTATCCACCGTGGCCAGATTCGACCCCCGCACGGAGGCGAATGGGTCGAGCAGCGCGCCGAGCGTCCAGACCTTGAACCTGGTGAACCCCGCCTCCCGGTCGACGGGTCTTCAGGACCACGAGCGCGCCTTCGGGTACGTCAGGGGAATGGAGGAGCCGGCTCCCGCTGTCGTTTCACTCAACGGCACCATCGCCTCCGTCGCCCTCAACGAATTCGCGATCTATACGTCCGGGCTCCGGCCGATCTCGCACTTCCTAGATCTCGACTTGCTGGGAACAGGGAGGAGCGTGAAGAGCCAGTGGCTCACACCACGAGAGGTCAGGTAGCGGCCGGTTGTTTCGAGTGCGCGGCACGGGGACTCGGAGATGAAGCCGAGATCCATCGTTTCGTCGGAGCAGGGACGAGGCAACAGGAGTAGGTTCGAATCCGAACGGGTGTGGGTGCTGGAGTGACTGAAGAAGGACACCCGAAGAGGAGGTGATGCCTGGACAAGTCTTGAGCAGGCGCTGGACAAGTTTTCGAGCCCGATCCAACTTCACAAGTCTTTGCAGGTTCGAGGACGGCGCCTGAAGACAAACGCCCTGGTCACAGAGCTGAAGGAAGCAAGAGGGCCGGACCTACCTTCAAAACCGGTGTGCGGGCGAGAGCTCGCAGGCGGGTTCGATTCCCGTCCGCCTCCGCTACGTTTGACGTGCGGTTTGGCGCTCCTGGACTCAGCTGAGCTAGCTGCCGCTGCACCGGTCTCAATACCGGTGCTGATCGGCGACCACCCGCCCGACGTACTGCGCCGACCGGCGGATTCGTACCCGACAGGGAGCTCGAGGGCCCTGCGCCAGTCTTCTTGCAAACATCCTGCAAACGTCCAGCCGGAATGCGTTCCCTGCCAGGTCCTCTCGCGTCTACCTCCGGTAGACGCGCGACGCGCAGGCCGGTTCGATTCCCCCTCCTCGCTCCTCCCAGGGCGACAAAGGAGAGCCCAATGGGCTCTCCTTTGTGCCCCGCAGTGGTCGACTACGTGTTCAACCGGTAGAAGCGCTGCGAGTCGAGCTGGATCTCCTCAAGAACCCGCACGTCCTTGAACCCGGCCTCAGACGCCAGGCGGCGGAACGTGTCGGGCCGCATCACGGCGCCCACCGCCGCCGAGGGCCGCTCCGACATCGAGTTCGGTAAGCATAGCGTCACGCTGGAGGCGTAGCAGAAACGTTCCCCCATGCCGGCCGGGACGGTGAAGGCCTCGCCCACGTTCTCGTCGGTGACGATCAGCGTGGCGCCGGGCGCCAGGGACCGCCGGATAGCCTCGAGGACCTCGATGGGTCGGGAGATGTCATGGATCGCCTCGACCACGATGGCGAAGTCGAACGGCCCGCTGGCCTCGATCCCGGCCGCATCCTTGACCTCGAATCGGACCCGGTCCGCGACGCCGTGCTCCTCGGCATTCTTCCGGGCCAGCTCGATGGACGACTCGTCCGGGTCTACGCCGAGAACCGTCACCTTCGGGTAGGCCTTGGCGATGGCGATGGCGGCCCAGCCCACGCCGCAGGCCGCGTCGAGGACCCGGGCCGGCGGATCCGCCTGCAGTCTCTGGTGAACGTCCGGGATGCTCGGCAGGTACTCGGACCCTAGTGCCCCGAGGAGCCATGATCGGTTGAAGAATCCCTGGCCCTCGACGATGCCAGCCCCGAAGGCGGACCAGGGCACACCGCCTCCGGTTCGAAAGGCCTCGACCACGGCCGGAGCCTGCCCGGCCATGCTGGGAGCGAACCCCCCGAAGTACGCGAGGTAGACCGGGCTCTCCCGGTCGGCCAGCACGGCGGCGTGGGCCGCGGAGATCGAGTAGGTCCGATCGGCGGCCGGCTTGGCAGGATCGTCCACCTCCAGGAACCCGGTAGCCGCCTGCTGCTCGAGCCATTCCCGCGCGTATCGCTCGTTGATGTCGGCCCGGCCCGCCAGCTGCGACGGCGTCGCGGGCCCATGGTCGGCCAACTCGGCGTACAGGCCCAGCCGGTCTCCGGTGTAGATGGTGAGCAACTCCATGAAGGCCAGCCCGGCCTGGAAGATCCGGCCGACGAGCGCGCCGGTGGCTTCCTCGTTGCTGGGAGACGCCACCTCCTCGATTGTGCTCGACATCGTGTGTTCCTCCTCTCTCGCTCGGGCGTCTCCCCGAGCTTCGCGGTCAGATCGTGAGGGCTTCGCCCGCGTGGACGCGGGATCCGGCCCGAAAACGCGGGGGCAGCATCCCCAGAGCTCGTTCGGCGCTCGGTGCCTCAAGCTCGAAGAACGCCCCGTGGTCCCCCGTGGGGCAGGTGCAGAACAGTCGGAGCGATCCCTTGAGCTCGGGCGGCGCTTCCTCCTCCCACTCCCACTCAAGGAGGTCGCATTCCTCGGCGGTGTGGACGTTCCGCACCATGAACAGGGCCATGGGCATCACCTCCCTTCATCCGGAAGGCGCCAGATTGGGCATGGCGATGCCAGGGAGCCTCGGGGGAGATCGGTATCGCCTTACAGCTTCCAGTGCACGTGGATCTCGGGTCGGTAGGAGCAAAAGATCCCGGTGCGGATGGAGTTCTCCAAGTGCCGGCCGAGCTCGGGATGGATCCCCTTCACCCGAGTGATGGCGGCGCGGACACGCTCGGCCACCGCCTTTCGGGCTCGCTCGGTGGAGTCTCCGACCTTCCGGGCCTGACCGCCCAACCCGTACGCGGAGGCCAGCTCGCCGGCCAGGAAGTCGAGCTCGGCCCGAGCCCGGCCCGCTCGCTCCAGGTCGTTGGTCCGTTCGGCGTCGTCCATATCTTCCTGCAGGTCCGCCAGCCGAGCCTTGTACGCCGCCCGCGCTTTGTCGTCGAGCACGGGATCAGCGCCGGCGCCGACGGTCGAGAGGCCAAGCTCCGCGACCTCCCGCGCCGATGGGATCGGCGCGATTCCCACTCCCTCGGCGGCAGCGATGAGTTCGGAGCAGTGCACCTCGGTGCCCTGTCGGAGCAGGAGGAGGGAGATGTCCCGCAGGCCTTTGCTGTCCTTCAGCTTCTCAGTTCGTCCGGCGAATCCCACCCCCCAAACGTCGCCATCGCGCCGGAACTCGTTCACGCGCGAGGTGGGCTGCTCGAGGGCTTTGGCCTGCTCGAGCCAGCGATCCATCCCCAGACGCCGATAGGTCTCCATGGCCCTGTCGAGGAGCGGCCCCGCCCGCTCCCGGTCCTCGGGCTCTCCCCGGGCCAGCAGGGTCGCGGCGAATTCTCGTTGGGTGTGGGCCAGGTACGGAAGGGCTCCGGCGGCCCGGTGCGCCTCTAGGGCTCGCTCGAAGTGCCCCACCGCCTCGTCATGACGGCCGAGGACGTCGGCCAGCAACGCGAGTTGGCGCCATACCGAGCCGTACGTGGCTCCCCCGACCCCACAGACCACGAGCTGGGAACCGAACGGGCTGAGTGCCTGATACAGGATCTCGGCGGCGGGGACGCTTCGAACTGCCGCCGCCACCTCGGCCATGAAGGCGGTCATCACGATCCACATGCCGCCACCGCCCAGCATGGTCAGCGCGCCGGAGGCGGCGAGCCGTTCGATGTCCGCCCTCGCCTTGGCCTGGTTGCCCTGACCTACCGTGGCAAGAGCGAAGGCGATCCAGTCGGCGGCGGAGGCCATCTCCGGATAGGCCTCCACGAACCGTTGCCACTGCACCTCCATATCCTCGAACCTGCCCTCCTGCCGGTAAGCTTCGGTGAGCTGCGTGAAGTCGGCCATCATGCGGGCGTTCATACTGTGGGCCCGCTCCCCCATCTCCAGCGCTTGAGCGGCCAGCCGTTCTGAGTCCTTGAACCGGCCCTCGAGCAGCGCCCGTGCCCCTCGGAACAGCGGGACGTACCACTGGGAAAGCGGCTGCCGGATAACCTCGGACAGCCGGGCGTAGGTTTCGATCTCGGCGTCCAGGCCGTGGATGTCGCCGGCCTGGAACAGCGACTCCACCCGGAACCGATGGGCAAGCAACTCAAGCTCACGGTCACCGGCCTCCCGAGCCAGCCGCACCATCTCGGCGGAAGCGTCGAGCCGCTCCTCCAGATGCTCTGGCGTTGCGATGGTGTCGCAATACGTGCTGAGTGCGTAGGCCAATGCGGCTGGGTCGCCCACCCGGCGCGCCATGGCCACGGCTTCCTTCGACAACTCGATCCGTCGCTCCTCCGATCCGACGTACGAAAGGGCCACCGATAACCGGGCAGTGATCCATGCCCGAAGCGAGGAGTCCGCAACCGGCAGCGCACCGATGGCCTCTTCCAGCAGGTCGATCTGCCTCTGGTCGAACAGGCGGACCTCGAAGCCTCCGAGCCCGGCCCCGAGTCCAAGAGCCGCCCGGGCCAGCTCCTCCGGCCGCTCCAGACGGCGAGCCAGTTCGGCTGCGGCCGTGAACGCGTCGGTGGCTCGCGGCCACTCGCCCGCCCGCACGGCCGCATCACCCAGGGAAAGGGTCAGCGCCAGCCGCTCACCATCGTCCTCGGAGACCTCGAGCGCTCGAGCGAAATGCTCCAGCCCATCGGCATACAGCTGCTGCTTGAGCGCGTACTCGCCCGCTCTCCTGCAGTACTCCACGGCCTTGGGCCGGTCTTGGGGACGGCCGTTCAAGAAGTGGTGGGACAGCTCGCCGAGCCTGGCATCGATGCTCGCTCCACCGGTGGCTTCGACGGCCTCCCCTAACCTTTCGTGCAGGTCCGCCCGAGCGGCCGGGCTGAGCTGGTCGGACAGGGCTCCCCGCACCAGGTCGTGGGCGAACGCGTAGCGACCGACCAGTCGCCGCTTCTCCACAACCACTCCCCTGGCCACTGCCTCGTCGAGTCGAGCCCGGACGGCGTCGGGCTGCTCTCCGATCGCGTGGGCGATGACCGCGGCCTCGAACTCCGGCCCGGCGATCGAAGCCGCCGAGAGGACCCGCAACGTGGGGTCGGGCAAGGTGCCGAGTCCGGCCAGGACAGCCTCACGAACAGTCGAGGGGATCTCCCCTCCGGAGGCGTCGAGCAGTTGGGCGACCTCCCGGATGTAGAACGGGTTGCCTCCCGTTCGTCGATGAGTGGTCTCCACTAAGGATCGAGTGGGACGGTGACCAGTCGTGGCTGAGATTAAGGTCGCCGTGTCCGGCAGGCTCAGCCCCCGAAGTCGTAGCCGGTGCACATCATGAGGGAGCTGAACGAGGGGGTGATCCGGCCCCATCCCATGCTCTCGATGCGTTCCGAGGAGCAACGCGCGAGCATCCCGAATCTCCCTAGCCAGGAAATCGAGGAAGGCGAGCGAGGAGGCATCGGCCCAGTGGAGGTCGTCGGCCAGGATTAGGAGCGGCCGGGCGTCGCCCGCTTTGCGCAGCAAGGTGGCCAGGCTGTCGAACATTCGGAACTGCAGTTGGTCTGGGTCGAGCGCTTGTTCCGCCCGGTCTGGGGGTCCCGGAAAGAGTTCGGGCATGAGATGACCGAGGTCATTAGCTGCCGCGGTGCCAGCGATCAGCGCGGACGCGCCAGGGTCGCGCGCGTAGGCGCGGAGGATCTGGATCCACGGCCAGAACGAGGGGGCTCCCTCCCGGGGCCAGCAGGCTCCCCACAGGGTCCACATGCCTGCCCCCGCCGCGTGACGCGCGGTCTCCTCCGCGAGACGGGTCTTGCCGATCCCGGGCTCCCCGCTGACCAGCGCGATGGACCCTCGCCCGGCGCGCGCATCGTCGATCCAGCCTCGGAGCGCGGCAAACTCCGTCGCGCGACCGACGAAGGCGTCGGAGGGCATTGAATGTTCGGTCGTCTGCACGGGCTCGGCCCTCACAGTCCCCCTGGCCACCGCCGATCATGCCACCGTGCCGTACCGGGAGCCAGGGTAAGGGCCGAACCCATCCGCGTGCCATCCCAGGGGGGGCGAGGCTGGAGTCTGGCCATCTGACCCCTAGACGACGACAAAAGTCACCACGGACTCCTCGACTTGCTTGCAAACACATTGCAAACATCCAGGGCATCACCAAAAGTCACAGGACAGCACCAGCCAACACGAAGAGGGCCGCTGACCTGGACTGGGTACCATCAGGCGGCACCAGATAACACCCGGCAACATGACCGTCCCCGAACTTCAAAACCGGTGTGCGGGCGACGAGCTCGCAAGCGGGTTCGATTCCCGTCCGCCTCCGCTAGGGAGAAATCGGGGAGTCTCTGGAGAGGCGGCCCGATCGGCCTGACAATCCCTGGGGAGTTGCACACCTAGTCATCGCAGGAAGTCCGCGATGACCGCGGCCGTCTGCGCAGGTTGCCCGAGCCATGGCCCGTGCCCGCCGGCCAGCACCTCGAGCCGCGCTTGCGGGATCAGCTCGGTCAGAGCCCGGGCGACCGAAACGCCGCCGAGCGGCTCCCGCTCACCCCATATCACCAGCGTGGGCACGGCCACCCGGCGCAGCTCGTCGGGTCGCGCCCGTGAACGACGCCGGAACCCGGAAGGCGACACCAAGGCGAACGGCGAGAGGAACACGCGTTCCTCGGCCCTGGCGACCCGGTCGGCGATCGGGTCCCGGAACGAGGCGACGAACAAGTCAACCAGATCCGGGTAACGGGCGAGGGTCTCCCTCTCTCGGGCCGCGTGATGCGCGAACCGCAGCACCGACTTCGGGCTGGGCGGCATCAACCGTGACAGCAGCTCTCCCACCCCGGGCGTGGCGGCCAGCCGGAGCGGGAACGGGCAGCGGGTCCTCGGCACCGCGGGCGGACCGATCAGCACGAGCCGCTTGACCCGGGCGGGGTGAGCCAGCGCGTACCACAGCGCCCACATCGCCCCTCCGGAGTGCCCAAGCAGCGCGGCCGCGTCCAACTCGAGCGCGTCGAGAAAGCCGTCCACCCATCCGACCGCGGTCTCCCGGTAGCGATCTCGTGGGAGAGCGATCGGGTCGCTCAGCCCCTGCCCGGGCCGGTCGGGGGCCAACGCGCGGACTCCCCGTAGTTCGTTCAGCAGCGGCAGAAAGAACCCCGCTGAGCCCCCTCCGCCGGGGAGGAGCACTACCGGCGGCCCCGTGCCGATCTCCAGGAGATGGACCCGATTGCCGGCGCCTACCTCGACATAGCGGCTGCGTACCGAGGTTCCGGCCAGCACGCGTTCGTACACCTGCCGGACCTCGGCAGAATGGTCGGTGCGGGCCATCGAGCTGTCTGTATCGGGCTTTGTAGTCATCCTCGTCCCCCTGGTGCTCCCTAAATCTTCCGAGGGATCGCCCGCGGTGCCCGGCAACTCTCAGGGCACTCGTCCCCACGAGCGAGGACCCACCCACAGCTTATCGCAATCCTTACCGGTGTTCGTACGCTGTAACCTTCGCCTCCGCTACGAGATTCGGGCTTTGACCGCACAGATGCACGAGGCGGGGGGCGTCCACAACGGGAGGAGGCGAGATGGCGGAAGTGCTCCTATTCCACCACGCACTGGGTCAGACGGAAGGCTTCGTGGCCCTCCCGACCTCTACGACGGCCGCACCTTCGCCACCATCGACGAGGGGATGGCGTACGCCGAGCAGGTCGGCTTCGCCGAGATCATCGAGCGCGGCGTGCGTGCTGCGAACGGGCTGCCCGAGCAGCTCGTCTACGCCGGCTTCTCGCTCGGGGTGCTGCCGGCTCAGAAGCTTGCTCAGACCCGCCCCGGCGCCCGAGGGGCGCTGCTCTTCTACTCCTGTGTGCCCACCTCGGAGTTCGGGACGTCGTGGCCAGCGGACGTGCCGGTTCAGATCCACGGGATGGACGCTGACCCGATCTTCGTCGGCGAGGGCGACCTCGACGCAGCCCATGCGCTCGTCGAGTCGACCGAGCACGCCGAGCTGTTCCTCTACCCCGGTTCGCAGCACTATTTCGCCGACTCCAGCCTGCCATCCTACGACGCGGACGCAGCCGCACTGCTGACCCGGCGCGTGCTCGACTTCCTCCGAAACCGCTGACATGGCTGAGGCTCCGTCCCGGCAGGAACTCGAGGCCGCGTACTGCTGGGAAGCGGCCGACCGGGTGCCGGGGCGACCTGAGATGACCGACTTCCGTCGAAGGCTGCGCTACCACCAGGCGCGATGGCGTGAGGCGAACGGGCACCCCATCGGCTCGCAGCCGATCGCGCCGAGACCCGGCGCCGCGTCAGTGCGCCTGGTTGGAAGCCGTCTCCCGCCGGCCTACGCCCGAGAGACGGGCGCGAATTTCCTCACCGCCGGCGCCCTCGACGCGGCCAGGGCCCGAACGTCCATCACGGAACCCCACCAGAGCCTCGATCACCAGCGACTGTGGGCCGACCTCCTGTGGTCGCCGGCGCTTGCCTTCAATCTCTTCGGCGACCTGGCCGCCGACCTCGCACTCGCCGATCGGGTCGTCCACGCGTGGTGGCCGGACGCGCCCGGCACGGTCAACGAGATCCGCTTCGTGCACTCGCCCGGATGGCTCGATCCGGCGTATCTCAACAACCTCCGGGAGTTCGATGCGGCGGTCGTGCTCGACCTCGGCGACGGCTCCCGGGGCGTGGTCGGCATCGACGTCAAGTACCACGAGCGGATCAAGCCCGAGACACCGAGGCCGAGCAACGTCCCGCGGTATCTCGAGGTCGCCGAGCGGTCGGGCGTCTTCGCCCAGGGAGCGCCCGACGCGGTGAAGGGGAGGACCGACCTCGCCGTGATGTGGCTCGAGCACCTGCTGGTCCTGTCGATGCTCCGGCACCCGAGCGGCACGTGGCGTTGGGGCCGGTACGTCGTCGTCCACCCCGGCGGCAACTCGGACTTCGCCGACGCGTGCGCCCGCTACGCAGATCTCCTCGCCGACGGGTCCACCTTCTCCTCCGTGAGCATCGAGGAGCTACTCGACGCCCGCGCCCTCCCGGCAAAAGCGGCCACAGCCCTACGCGACCGATACATCCTCGGCTGACAACGCACTCGACGGGACCTACCTTCGAAACCGGAAACACATACCGAGGTCAGGCGGCATCGGAGGAGGTCAGGTGGGCGAGCCGTCGGAGCACCCTCGAGAACGTCAGACCAGGCGATCCTCGATCTCCCAGGCGTGGTCGAGCACGTGCCGGGCGACCCGCCGGACGAAGTACCGGAAGGCCACCGGACTCCCCCGCGGGGTCCTCGGCGTGGGGATCTGACCTTGGACCGGCGCCAGCCCTTCGAGGACCGCCTCCCTGGTCCGCTCGAGGTCCCCGAACCAACCGGTGTCCTGATCGCCCCGGAGCCTCCACCCGAGGGCATTGAGGTAGGGTCCAACGACAGCCAGGCGGCCCTCAGCAGCGCCTGGAACCGCCGGAGGTCCTGCGCGCTCACCGGGTCCCGGTCGGTGGACGGCGCTGCGCCGGGCGCGCCGAAGTCGGTCGTGGCGTCCCGCCTCAGTCGCTCGACGACCCTGAACGGCGAGGCATCCGTGGCGGGCCGGAACCCCAGCCTGGCCCCTCGCAGAACCAGCGCGTAGCGAGGGGCCGACGCAGCCAGGGCCTCCAAGGCCGACTCATCGTCGCGACCGCTTCGGCACCACCCCGGCCAGTCGATGGCGCCCGCGAACGTACGCTTGTTCCCGACCTCGAGGTACACGTCGATCGCCTTCGCAGATCGACCCATCCCCTCACCGCTCGTCGTCGTATCGACTCCGCCCGGCTGGCGAGCCACGCGCCGGTCCATGCAATTCGTCACGCCAGGGCAGAGACGGTAGTGTTCCGGGCGTCGACCACACCAAAGGAGTTGGCATGGACAAGATCGTGCACTTCGAGATCCCCGCCGACGACGTGGATAGGGCCAAGGAGTTCTACGGCTCCATCTTCGGATGGGACCTCCAGGACCAGCAGATGGGCGCCGGAACCTACACGACCGTGCAGACGGTGCCGGTTGACGACCGTCAGGTCCCGAAGGAGCCCGGCGCGATCAACGGCGGCATGATGAAGCGCTCGCCCGACACCCCCAGCCCGGTGCTCACCATCCAGGTGGACGCCATCGACGAGGCCGTGAAGAAGATCGAGGCGGGCGGCGGCAGCCTGGTCACCCCACGCACCGAGGTCCCCAACCTGGGCTGGTTCGCCTACTTCAAGGATTCCGAGGGAAACACCATGGGGCTCTGGGAGACCGCATTCTGACCAAGTAGCCGTCTCTCGCGGCACCACATCCGTCGTTTCACTGGCGAGTCCGCGAGAGGCGCTTTGTGCCGCCTTGGGGACCGACACTTCGTCGGCGTCCGGCGAGAGCTTCGCTCATTGCGAGGCTGACGCGACCTTCCAGAGGTAGCCGTCCGGGTCGCTGAAGTAACCGAAGTACCCCCACGGAGAGGCTGCGGCTTCCTTCACGAGGCCGCCACCGGCCGCCAAGGCGGTGCCCATGACCTCGTCCACAGCGTCGCTCGACTGGACAATGAAGTGGAACGAGACACCCCGGAATCCAGCTCCCTCGGGGGAGACGCCGGCATCTCGAGCAGCTGCCTCCCGTTCGTAAAGGGCCAGCGACGACGATCCCTCACCCATGTTGAACGACACGAACGTGGGGTGGTCTTGGTCGATCTTGCAGCCCAGTCCCTCCCCGTAGAACTTCTTGGAGCGAGCCAGGTCCTCGACACCGAACATGATGGTGGTCACCTGCAGAGCCACGGCTGTCTCCCTTCTCCCTGCGTAGAACGGACTCTCCAGCTACAGCCCGAGTACCTCGACGTAAGCTTCGGTGATCACCGCATAGCCTTCTTTGTTCGGATGAACATCGACGTAGCGCGTGCAAAACCAGGTCCAGGCACAGGAGCTGGCCACGTTGACTGGGATGACACCGAACTTCTTGGTATCCACCAGGTCGGTGAAGTTCGCGATGTCGAAGGCGCCGGCCACGTCGGCCACCACGACCCCTTCATCCTCATAGGCGCCAACGAGCCCGGCATTGAACACGTCTTCGACCGCTTCATCGTGACGCGCGATGGCTTCCCCGTGGACCGGGTCGAGCACCCAGAAGCCGAGGAAGGGGTCGTAATAGCTCATCCCCGCGATGGGAACACCCGGCGCCGCGGCCTGAAGCTCATCGAGGATGGTCCGAAGATTGAGCGCCACCCCCGGCAGGATGCCCTCGGTGCAGGCCAGGTGGATCAGGGTCCCGTCGAAGCAGGCGCCCAGCCAGTCGTTTGCCCCGATGTCGATGGTGACGAACGAGATGTGTCCGGGATGCGCGTGCAGGAACGACACGGCCTCATCGAGCTGAGATCCCGAGGGGTACGTGCAGATGGAACCGACCCCCGAGATCATGCTGGCCGTGGTTTCGCCTGGGCATCCGAGCTTGACCAGGCGAAGCCCAGGAATGCCGTGTCGAACCTCCTTGAGGAGTTGGTTGGCATATCCATGCTTGAATGAACCAATAGGCTGCTCTCCGGCTGCCAGCGAGTCGCCGAGTGAAACGTAGTAGGTGGAGCTGCTCACGGCGCCGGCGGAGTTGCCGGAGCCGAGGAGGGCTACGGCGAGCATCGCTGTCGCCAGCAGCAGTCTCAGTGATGTCTTCATCGCGGGCTCCTTCGTGTCGGCTGCGGATTTTGCTCACGAATGCTGGCCGCGGGCGTCGCGTCTGTCAAGGTCGCGTAACCACAAAGCACCATCGTGATCCGTGTCTATTGGTGGGGGGCAAGTGTGAAGGAGGTGGTCCCTGGACAAGTCTTCGTGAGCCGCCGGACAGGTCTTAGAGCTGAGTCGAGTTCACAAGTCTTTGCAGGTTCAAGGGATCGGGGGCTCACCCAACAGGTGGCCGCCCCGAACGGGTGACAGTTGGAGCGCAGGAACCTACGCTTCGGATGTGGAGGGTGACCAGCGCGAGTCGGGCATTCGGCTGGCCGAGTTGGTGGCGGCCTTCTCGCTGGCGACCGACCTTGGTCTCGGCCAGCCCGTGGAGCACGTGCTGCGATCTTGGCTCATCGCCGCGCGACTGGGTGACCAGCTGGGGCTGAGTGCGGAGCAGCGTCAATGGCTGTACTACGTGGTCACGCTGGCGTGGGTCGGGTGTGTAGCCGACACGCCGGTGGTGGCGCACTGGTTCGGCGATGACATCGCGTTCCGGCGTGACGGCCTCAGCGTCGATCGCGCCGGCCTTCCTATGCTGGGCTTCGCGCTTCGCCACGTCGGCGCGGGCAGCCCGACACTGCACCGCATTCGCCTCGGGGCGACACTGGTGATCACCCGAGGCGCGCCCGTCGAGCAGGGACTCCTGTCTCACTGCCTCACCACGGCGCGGATGGCCGAGAGACTTGGGCTGGGCGGCGAGGTGTGTGACCCATTGCAGCACGTGTTCACTCGCTGGGACGGCAAGGGAGTGCCATCCGGGGTGGCCGGGGAAGCGATCGCCCCACTGGTCCGTCTGTTCCACCTGGCCGACAGTGTGGAGGTCATCCACCGACTCGAAGGCATCGACACCGCGGTCGAGGTCGCCCGGGCCCGGCGCGGCACGCAGTTCGATCCCGCGGTCGTGGACGCCTTTTGCGGGGCGTCCGGCGAGGTGCTCGCCGGCCTCGAGGCAGTCACCGACTGGCATGCACTGATCGAACGCGAACCGGGGCTTCAACAGCGGCTGACCGGCGAGCAACTCGACGCCGCCCTGGAAGCCGTTGCGGATTTCACCGACCTGCGGTCGCCGCCACGGGCCGGCCACTCACGAGCCGTCGCCGGCCTGTCTGCCCGAGCAGCCGAGCTGTGTGGCCTGCCCGCGCAGGAGGTCACCACCCTTCGCCGCGCCGCGCTGGTGCACGACATCGGCATGCACGGGGTGCCGGCCACGATCATCGACAAGCCCGGTCCGCTCACCGCCACCGAATCCGAGCGGATGCGGATGCACGCCTACTACACCGAAAGGATGTTGGCCCGGCCGCCCGCCCTTGCCCGCATCGGCGCCGTCGCTGCGCTGGCGAACGAGCGGCTCGACGGCTCCGGCTACCACCGTGGCCTGTCCGGTTCAGCCATCCCGGCCGCCGGGCGGATCCTCGCCGCGGCCGACGCATTCCAGGCCATGAGCGAGCCCCGCCCGCACCGACCGGCCCTGTCAGCCAAAGCAGCCGTCGACGTACTCCACGCCGATGTCCGCGCCGGTCGCCTTGCCTCCGACGCCGTCGAGGCGGTGCTGGCCGCGGCCGGACAGCGCCGCGCCAAGCGTCGCAGCGGGCCCGCCGGCCTCACCGCCCGTGAGGTGGAGGTGCTCATCCTCGTCGCCCGTGGCGCATCCAACAAGCAGGTCGCCCGGGCCCTCGGCATCACCACCAAGACCGCTGGAACCCACATCGAGCGCATCTACGCCAAGATCGGCGCGTCGACCCGCTCTACGGCCACGCTGTTCGCGATGCAGCAGGGTCTGCTCGACTCCCTCGAACCTCTCGATTTGTAGGGTGAATTCCGGATGACCTGGGCCCTTGTGATGCCTATGGTGCTTTCTGACCAGGCAGACACGAGGAGATGCTCACCATGGCTATCGAGTCGGCCACCATCGCAGATGCTCCTCCCGCGCGGGCAGGACAGGCTGGCCATCTGGACGATCGGCGCGCAGCGGCGAAGCGCATGGTGGAGGCCATAGCCGCCAGGGACTACAAGGGGATCTTCGGCGCTTTCGCCCCTGACGCCCGATTCCGTTACCTCGTCCCGCCTGGGCCCGGCCAGGTCGTGGGGGCGGCCGAAGTGGCCGCCAAGTACTTCCAATGGTTCGGTGACGCCGATCTCATAAGGGTCGAAAGCGTCCTCGTGGAGCCACTGGCCGACCGGATCTCGGTCCGGTACCGCTTCCAGCTGCACGAGCAGGAGAGATGGGAGGTGATCGAACAGCAGACGTATCTGGACATGGACGGAGAACTGCGGATCACAGCGATGGACCTCCTGTGCTCCGGGTTCAGATCGATCGGAGGGGAGGACCCGATGACATCGTCGGGCACGCACCATTTCGACGCCGGCACACTGGGGTGCGCCGACGGACTGGCGCAGGAGTTCCGCCGTCGGATCTTGGCCATCCCAATCGGGGACGTACTCGAGATCGCGACCTCGGACCCGGCGGCGAAGGAGGACCTTCCGCCCCTCGCGCGAATGATGGGACACACGGTGCGTTCGGTCGAGCCGTCCGGGAACGGGCGGCTCCTTATCACAGTGGAGCGAGGACGATGAGTGACAAGTTGATCTTCAATTGCACCCACGGCAAGGAAGACCCGGAGCGAGCCACGCTCCCATTTGTTGCGGCGAACATCGCCGCCACGGCTGGTCAGGACGCGGTGGTCCTTTGCACGATCGAGGCCGTGTGGCTGGGAACCGAGGGCGGGACGGACGGCATCGCCCAGCCGGGACTGCCAATCCTTAGCGACCTCTACCAGGAATTCGTGGAAAACGGCGGCACGGTCTGGCTCTGCGGAGCCTGCACGAAGCCTCGGGGTATCGGCGAGGAGCAACTGCGGAAGGGCTCGGTCATCGTCGGCGCGGCGAAGGTGGTCGAGGAGGTGGTGGCGGGCGCTCGGGCCGTGGCGTTTGCCTGATGCGATCTTCGCTGAACTCTGGGGGTGCGAACGGCCGAGTCCTCAGGATGTCGAAGGGCCGGTCACGACCCTGACTCCCCAGGTTACTTGACGTCTCGTCCCCTGGTGACGTGGACCGTGCCCACGCGCATCATGACGCCTGTCGCGCTCGCCCTCGACTCCCTGGATTGAACGCACCCAGGCCGAAACCTAACCGTGATCCGGGTCATGGGATGCCAGTCCTGGAGGCTGCCTTCCCGTGGGGCACCGTACGAACAGGTCGACCTATTTGACGACGCGGTACTTGATGTGGGTGACGCGGAGCGCCTGGATCGCCCGCACCTGCTCGAGTTTGAGGTTGCCAACGTTCTCGAGTAGCCGCTCGCCTGCGCCGAGCAGGATAGGGACAATGTGGAGCTCAAACTCATCGACCAGCCCGGCGCCGAGGTACTGCTGCACGACGTTGGCGCCTCCTCCGAGCAGCACATCCTGGCCATCTCCTGCCTGCCTCGCCTGCTCGAGCGCGGACTCGATTCCATCGGTGATGAAGGTGAACGTGGTGCCTCCCTTCATCTCCAGGGGCTCACGGGGATGGTGGGTGAGCACGAAGACCGGCGTGTGGAAGGGAGGATTGTCGCCCCACCAGCCGTTCCAGGGGGGGTCCTCGCTCCACGGGCCGGGCCCGCCCCCGAACATGTTCCGGCCCATCACGGTCGCGCCGACGTTCGACTGCGCCTCCTCGACCACGGGCGTACTGGCGTTGACCTCACCACCCTGCAGGCCTTGCTGCTTGCGCCACGCCTCGAGCTCGAAGACCCACTGGTGCAGATCCATGCCGCCGACGCCGAGCGGGTTCTCCTCGCTCTGGTCAGGGCCGGCGACGTATCCGTCCAGCGAAACGGCCAGTTGGAACCTGAGCTTGCTCATCGAACCCCCTGGACCTCGTCGGCTCTCGGATGGCCACTCCTATCGTCGTTCATCTCTCTAGACCCTGCTCCCACTCGGGACGCGTTCGAATTGTGCTTCTTCAGGGAGAGGCGAAGGAAGGCCCTTTGGCGAGCATCGCTCGAGACTACGCTCGGGGGGCGTCGGCTGGCCGTACGAGCCGGAGAAGCCGGGTCTGGCGAAGGACTCGGCCTCCCGGCGTCCGTGCCAGTCACATCGAATCGACGTGCCGGGAACTCATCTCCAGGGCAGATGGGAGATGACCACCCTTCACAGCAACAGCCCCGAGTGGAGGCGTCGGTATCCGAATCAGGGCCGGAACGGCGGCCACCGAGCATCGCGCCTGCTAGAGAAACACGCTCCACGAGCCTACGCTCTGTGAGATGCCGCGACCGCGCCGTGCCGTCTATGGGAAACGGGGACCGAACCGCCACCGGCTCCGCTTTCCATTCGGCGGGCGAGCCCTCCACTACTGGCGAGGCCTCGGGCCTGGACTGGTTACCGGCGCGTCGGATAACGACCCCTCCGGCATCGGCACGTACTCGGTGGCGGGAGCGACCACCGGCTACGGGCTGCTCTGGATGGCCCCCTTCACCATGCCGCTGCTCGTCGCGGTGCAAAGCATGGCCGCCCGGATCGGCGCATGCCATGAGCAGGGCCTAGGACAGGTCATCGAGGATCGCTATGGACGGAAGACACTGATCGGCTCGGTGACGATTCTGCTGATCGCGAACGTGGTCACGATCGCCGCCGATCTCGGAGGCGTCGCGGCAGGGGTTCACCTACTGGTCCCCGCCCCGGTCGGGCTCGTGATCCCACTCGTGGGCGCCGGCCTCTTGGCGGTCGAGATCTTCTATTCCTACCGGCGGTTCGCGAGCCTCGTGAAGTGGCTCACGCTCGTGCTGTTCCTCTACATCATCTCGGGCTTCGCGGCTCGCCCCGCGTGGGGACAAGTGCTCAGCGGAACCTTCATCCCTCACCTTTCGCTGTCGAGGGACTTCCTGTCCTCGGCAGTAGCCATCCTGGGGACGACGATCAGCCCATACATGTTCTTCTGGATCGCCTCGCAGGAGGTGGAGGAAGAGGAAGGGAACGTGGGTCCGGATCTCGACGATGATCCGGTCACCGCCCCGGCGGCCGAGCGTTCGCGGCGCATCGACGTGATCACCGGCATGGCCTACGCGAACCTCGTCTTCTACTTCATCATCCTCTCCAACGCCGCAACGCTCGGGGCCCACCACATCAAGATCCAGACGGCGGCGCAGGCGGCCGAGGCGTTGACCCCCATCGTGGGCCACTTCGACACGATCCTGTTCGCTGTGGGACTCATCGGCGCGGGCCTCATCGCAGTCCCCGTGCTGGCGGGGGCCGCAGCCTATCCGCTGGCCGAGCTGTTCAACTGGAAGGAAGGGCTCGACCACCCTCTGCGGAAGGCGCCGGGCTTCTACGCGATCCTCTCGGTGGCGGTGGCGCTGGGGGTGGCGCTGAACTTCCTCGGGATCGACCCGGTGAAGGCGCTCGTGTACGCCGCGGTCCTCCAGGGATTCCTGGCACCGGTGCTGGTGGTCCTCCTCACGCTGATCGCTCGGGATGCCAGCGTCATGGGGACCCATCGCAGCGGCAGGTTCGATACGACGTTCGGCTTCCTGGCAGCGGCGGTGATGGCGGCCGCAGCCATCGCCCTTATCATCGTGACCCTGGTCGGGTAGAGGCTTGCTCGGCAAACGAGTCAAGGCCCGTCGGCGCGTCGGCCTCCTTGAACCAGCTGACCGGCGGCCTACAATTGGGGCCATGAATACGAGTTCAGGCATAGGGCTCATGGCGTTCGGCATCGTGATGGTGGTCGTCGGCGCCATCATGAGGTTCGCCGTCTCGGCGACGACCTCCGGATTCGATATCCGCAAGACTGGCGTCATCGAGCACGCCCTAAGACAGCGTCGGCCGATCGCCCCGCACCCTCCTACTGGCCGGGGATCTGCTGCACGGACCAGGCGTTGCCGTCGGGGTCGTTGAAGAAGACGAACGAACCCCAGGGGAACTCCTGGACCTTGCTGACCTCGACCCCGCGCTTGACGAGTTCCGCGCGCGCAGCCTCTATGTCCGATACCACCATCTGCAGACCCTGGACAGAGCCCGGCCGCATGTCCGAGAGCCCGGTGCCTATGGCGATCGAGCAAGCCGACCCGGGAGGCGTGAGCTGGACGAAGCGAATCTCATCGCTGACCCTGTGGTCATGGTCCGCGGTGAAGCCAGCCTTCTCCGTGTAGAAGCTCTTCGCGCGATCCACGTCCGAAACCGGAACCTGCACCAGTTCGAGCCGCCAGTCCATGACGACCGGCATTTTATCTGCCGCAGTCTCTGTCGCTGGAGGGGCCTCAGTCTCCACCCTCCGACCGGGCGAGGGCCACGGCCTCGTCGACGCTCATGGCAAGGCCCTCCTCCCACGCTCGCTGGGCCTCGTCTTCCGCGAGGTGCGCGCGGGCCTCGGCAACCGGATCCCCCTCGAGCAATCCACCGATGGCCCCCGGGGGGCCGCCGACCCGCTTGCGGAGGGATTCAGAGGCGCCGGCCAGGCGGATGGCGTCGTGGTGACGGCCCTCCCAGTTCGCCAGGAACGACAAGTCCGTGAAGGCGATCCCGATCCCCGTGAGGTTGTCGACCTCGCGGAAGAGCTCCAGGGCCTCGAGCGCGGCGGAGCGCGCCTCCGCCCGGTGGCCCGCGCGGCCGTGGGCGAAGGCCAGCCAGACCAGGTCGAACGCGAGGTGGAGGCGGTCCCCTACGCGCCGCCAGATCGCCACGACCTCCGCGAGACTGTCGATCACGGGGGCCCACCTGCCGGCCTGGGCGTCCTGCATCACGAGCATCGTCAGGACCTGGGCCACCCCTCGCTCGTCGCCCGCCCCCCGGAACAGGTCGAGGCTCTCTTCCAGCAATCGCGTTGCCGATTCGAGGTCGTCACCCGCCACCACGAAGGCCTCGTTGTACAGGGCCTCTGCGATGCGGGCGGGATCGCCGAGCTCTCGCTCGATGGCCAGGGCTTCCCCGTAGAAGGCACCGGCCGACTCACGATCCTGCCGCCACCAGGCGATCCCTGCGGCGCCGGTGAGCGCTTTCGCCCGGGCCGGGGTCGGCCCCTGCCCCGACGGCATCGCCAGGATCTCCTCGAGCCACCGCCGGCCCTCGGCCAGGTGTCCCCGCTGCTGCCAGAACCTCCAGAGCGCCCCCGCAGCCTCCTGGGCCCGGTCCGCCTCGCCGGCCTCGATGGCCCACCGGAGGGCCGCGCGCATGTTCGCGTGCTCCTGGTCGCACCGGTCCAGCCACTCGCGCTGGTCGTCCCCGGTGAGGTGGGGTTCGGCCTCCACCGCCAGGCCAAGGAAGTGCAGGGCGTGGCGCCCGCGAACCAGTTCGAGGTCCTCCCCCGCAACGAGCTGCTCCTGCCCGAACTCCCGGATCGTCTCCAGCATGGAGAAGCGGGGGTGGCCGTTGGGATCGGTCCTGCGAACCAGCGACTTGTCCACGAGGGACGTGATCCCCTCCAGGGCGTCCAGTCCGAATCCGTCCGGGTCACACACGGCTTCGGCCGACTCGAGTGTCCACCCTCCGCTGAACACCGACAGCCGGGCGAAGAGGCGTCGCTCGGCCGGGTCGAGGAGGTCGTGGCTCCAGGCGATGGCCCCTCGAAGGGTCCGCTGTCGTTCCGGGACGGTCCTGGCCCCGGAAGTGAGGATGGAGAGGCGCTTCTGAAGCCGGGGCAGGATCTGCTGGGGCGTCAGGACCTTCGTTCGGGTGGCCGCCAGTTCGATGGCCAGGGGCAGACCGTCGAGCCGGGCGGTGATCTCCGCCACGGCCGGGGCGTTCTCCTCGGTCAATCGGAACCGGGGGCGCACCGCAAGGGCCCGCTCGGTGAAGAGCCGGACCGCTTCGAACCGGCCGAGGGTGAGGACGTCCGGGAGCCGCTCGGGATCGGGCGGTTCGAGCGGCGGCACCACGTACTCCTGCTCGCCTCGCAGCGACAGCACGACCCGGGAGGTGACCAGCACTTTCAGCTTCGGGGACGCGGTGAGGAGCTCCTCGATCGCCGGTCCCGCCTCCGCGACCTGTTCGAAGTTGTCGACGACCAGGAGGAGCTCCTTGTCGTGGAGGTGGTCCCTCACGGCCTCGAGGATCGGGCGTCCGGCCATCTCCGGAACCCCCAGGGCCAGGGCCGTCACCGAGAGAACCAAGGCTGGATCGGTCACCGAAGAGAGGTCCACGAAGAAGGAGCCGTCGCGGTACTCGGTGAGGATCGCCGCCGCAACCTGAAGGGCCAGACGGGTCTTCCCCGTCCCCCCGGCGCCGGTGAGGGTGAGGAGCCGGGTCCGGCCGAGGAGCTGCCTGATCTCGGCGATCTGCTCCTCCCGGCCCACGAACGAGGTGAGCTGCAGGGGGAGGTTGTTGGGCCGGGCGTCCAGGGTTCGGGGCGGCGGGAACTCGGACGGGAGGCTCTCGATCACGAGGTCGTGCAAGTGCTCGGGATGGGCGATGTCCTTCAGCCGATGTTCCCCGAGGTCGCGGAGGGAAGCCCCATCGGGAAGAGAGCGCTCCACGAGTCCCCGGGTGGCCTCGGAGAGGATGACCTGCCCCCCATGGGCGGCGTCGGCGATCCGCGCAGCCCGGTTCACGTCGATGCCGACGTAGTTGTCCCCGCCCGGAACCGCCTCCCCAGTGTGCAGGCCCATCCGAACCCGCACGGGGGGGCCGGCGGACCAGTCGTGTGTGGCCAGACCCCGTTGGGCAGCCACCGCGGCCCGGACGGCCCCCACCGGGCTACGAAACGCCAGGAAGAAGGAGTCCCCCTCGGTGCTGACCTGGACCCCCCCGCCCTCTGCGGCGGCTCGGCGAACGATCGCGGCGTGCTCGTCCAGGACCGCGGCGTATCGTTCACCGAGTTCCTGGAGCAGTCTGGTGGAGCCCTCGATGTCGGTGAACAGGAACGTGACCGTCCCGGTGGGCAGCTCTGGCATGTCCGATTAGGAATCTAGCGGGTCGGGACGGAGCCGCAGGTGATGTTCGCCGCGCTCGCGGTCATGGCACTGGCTTGATCCGAGACCATGAAGGCCGCCACGTTCGCCACGTCGGCCAGCGACGTCAACCGGTTCAGCATCGTCTCACGCTCCAGCCAGGCGATGAACTCCTCCCGTGTCATGCCCTCCCCGGAACCGGTGCCGTAGTCGGGAAAACGCTCGACGGTGTGGGAAATGGCCTCGGAGATCCCGGTGGTTTGCAGCCACACGACGCGGACCCCGTGGGGGCCGAGCTCGCATGCCCACTGCCGGCACAGGCTCTCGATGGCGTCGAACGTGACCCCGGTGCCTCCGACGTTGGGGATCGCCTTCTGGGCAGTGGTCGCGGTGATCGCCAGGATCACGCCCGAACCCTGCTTGACCATGTGCCGCGCGGCCCCCCTTCCGGTCAGGAACTGTGCCCGCATGGCAGTCGTGATCGGCCGAGCGAAATCCTCGAACGGCATCTCGACCAGCGGGGTCCCATGGACGTCTCCGTGGCTGATCGTGTTGAAGGAGACGTCGATTCCTCCCGCCTTCGCAGCAACAGCGTCGGCGTGCTCGTCGACAGCCCGTTCGTCGAGGGCATCGACTTGCGCCGTCTCGGCCACTCCGCCCGCGGCGGAGATCTCCTTGGCCACGTTGTCGAGCGGTGCAAGCGTGCGACCGGCCAGGAAGACCTTCGCCCCTTCGCGGGCGAAGGCACGGGCCACCGCACCGCCGACGGATCCGCCCCCTCCGTAGATCACGGCGTTCTTGTTCTCCAGAAGCACTTCCTTCCTCCTATCTGTCCGGTTGGAATCATCGGGATCAAGGCCGTGTTGTCGAGGACAGCATGGACCCCAAGCGAGTGATCCGCAGCTATCTGGTGATCAGCGGCTTGTTCACGCTGTCGGCCTCGCTGATCTGGGGAATCAACACCCTGTTCCTGCTCGACGCCGGCCTTTCGATCTTCGAGGTGTTCGTGGCCAATGCCGCGTTCACCGCCGCCATGGCCTTGTTCGAGGTTCCCACAGGAGTGGTGGCGGACACACGGGGGCGGCGCGCCTCCTTCCTCCTTTCTGAAGCCACGCTCGCCGTGGGGACGCTGGCCTACGTGGGCGTGGCCGCAATCAACGGTGGCCTGCTCCTGTTCTGTCTGGCCGGGGTGATCCTCGGCCTCGGCTACACCTTCTACTCGGGCGCCGTGGAGGCCTGGCTGGTGGACGCGCTCAAGGCGACCGGCTACCGGCACGAGTTGGACGGCGTGTTCGCCAAGGCGTCCATCGTGGCAAGCATCGCCATGATCGTGGGAACGGTGGGCGGCGGGGTGCTTGGTCAGCTCGACCTGCCCATCCCCTACCTGGTCCGGACCGCACTGATCCTCATGGCCTTCGCCGTCGGGTTCCGGACGATGCACGACGTCGGATTCACCCCCAGGACGCTGCGCCTTGAGGGCATGGTCGGTGAGATGCGGAAGGTCGGCCGGGCCGGCATCACCTATGGATGGCGGGAGCCGGCCGTCCGCCTGCTCGTGTTGGAGTCGTTCGTGACCTGGGGGTTCTTCTCGTGGGCGTGGTACGCCTGGCAGCCGTACTTCCTCGATCTGTACGGGAAGGACGCGATCTGGCTCTCCGGCCTGATCGCCTCGCTGTTCGCCCTCGCGGGCATCGCCGGCAACGCGCTGGTGGGACGGGTGGCCACACCGGGCCGCCGGCGAACCACGATCCTCCTCGGGGCGGCGTCGATCTCGACGGCTGCCATGGTGGCCACCGGGGCCGTCCGGTACTTCTGGATCACCGTGCCCGTGTTCCTGCTGGGCGCTGTCGCCGGAGGTGTCCTTCAGCCCGTTCGTCAGACCTACCTCCACCGCTCCATCCCTACGTCGGAGCGGGCCACGCTGGTGTCGTTCGACTCGCTCATGGGAAGCCTCGGCAGCGTGGGAGGGCAGACGGGCCTCGGCTACCTGTCGCAGGAGCGGTCCATCCCAGTCGGCTTCGTGGTCGGAGGCCTGGCCACGATCCTGGCGGTCCCGATCTTCGGCCGCCTCCGAGCCTTGAACGGGCCCGCCGACCAGATCACGGCCGAGGCCCCCGAACGCGAGGCCTCGGCGATTGTCCCCTAGATAGGCGGGATACTTTTCTGCAGTCGTGATGGGCGATCAGCGCGCGGAGGGGCCTCCAGGGCAGGGTGTCCGTCTGATCGTCGACGGGATGAACGTGATCGGCTCGCGCCCCGACCGTTGGTGGAACGACCCCGACAGAGCCGTCCGAAGGTTCATCGAGGAGCTCGACCGATTCGGTTCGCAGACGCGTGGTGAGATCACCGTCGTCTTCGATCGCCGTCCTCCCGACCTGTCGCCGGGACCCCACGGGGCCGTCATGGTGGCCTTCGCCGCCAGGCGCGGGCGCAATGCCGCCGACCACGAGATCGTCCGGATGGTGGCCGGGGATCCCGCTCCCGGATCGCTCACGGTCGTGACGTCCGATGCGCGTCTGGCGGAGCGGGTCCAGGCGCTTGGAGCACGCGTGAGATCGGCCGGGTCCTTCCGGCGCCGCCTCGACAGCGCGCCCTGAGGGCGGGCTCTGCGTGGACAGCCCTAGAATCCGCGGGTGACTCGAACGTATTCTCCGGAGGAACTCTCCGAGGAAACCGGGGTCTCGATCGATCGCCTTCAATGGCTGACCAACATCGGGATCCTCAAGCCCCCCGAACCGGGGCGCTTCAGCCCCGGCGACGGCTTCCGGGCCAAGTTACTCGCCGCCCTCCTCGCTGCGGGATTCAGCCGAGAACAGATCGAGTGGGGAGCGGCCGATGGCACCCTCGACCTGGGCCACCTCGATCACTACCTCGTTGTGGAACCCGCCCCTCGCTCCGAGCGGACGTTCGCCGAGTTCCTGGGAAGCGCCGGACCAAGGGGAGGCCTCCTCCCGGGGATCCTCAAGGTCCTCGGACTGCCAGAGCCCGCCCCCTCCTCGAGGATCGGTTCGGACGAGGAGGAACTGCTCGAGCGGTTCCTCCAGGCCTGGAACCTGGCCGGCGACGACGAGACGCTGAACCGGGCGGCCCGGCTCATGGGCGATGGGACGCGCCTGGCGGCGGTGGGGTGGACCAAGCTGTTCGAGGAACAAATCGCCCTGCCGGCGCGGGAGCCGTTCTTCCGAGGAGAGGTCGATCGGTTCCCGCCGGAGGTCGTTCAGGCGGTGACGGTCATGATCACGCTGATCCCCCGCTTCATGGCCTGGCTCACTCAGCGATATATGGAGCAACTGATCGTTGCCGGCATCGTGGAGGGATTCGAATCCGTCCTGGCGGCGCGCGGTCGCGCTCCTGCTCCCCAGCCTGCCGCGCCTCCCGCCGTGGTGTTCGCCGACGTGTCCGGATACACGCGCCTCACGGAAGCCGAGGGAGACGAAGCCGCCGTTCGGGTCGCCGGGTTGCTCCAGAAGCGGGCCGAGGCGATCGCCGCGGACAGGGGAGGACGGCTGGTCAAGCTGCTCGGAGACGGGGCGATGCTACTCTTCGCCGATGCGCGCACCGGCGCCGAGGCGGCGCTGGAGCTGGTGCGGACGCTGAACTCGGAACTCGGCATCCCGGCCCACGCGGGCGTTCACGCGGGGCCGGTGATCGAGCGGGATCGGGATCTGTTCGGCCGCACGGTGAACCTGGCCTCTCGCATCGCCGGTGCAGCCGGCCCGGGCGAGGTGGTCGTGAGCGAAGCCGTGGTTCGCGCCGTTGGCGGGGATGGGCTCCGGTTCGAAGGCGTAGGTGACGCCGTTCTGAAGGGCGTGCCCGAGCCGGTATCCCTGTTTCGGGCGCGTTCGCTTGAAGAAAGGAGGCCGTGATCGGCACGTTCTCCATCGTCTCCGATCCCGCTGGGGCTTCGTTCACACTGACGACCGTTCCGGGCGGACCCGTCCGCGGGGTCGACTGATCCTGAAGTCTCAGCGTGGGGACAGTCCGCGGATCGCCGTCCGGCACACGTGGCCGCTGATCAGGTCGAGGTCTGGCCATGGGAAATCAGGCTTCGCGATCAACAGGGACGTCAGGCCGTGGACCATGGCCCAGAGCCCCAGGGAAATCATCAGCGGATCGCCCTCGATGAGGCCCGCATGCACGCACTTGGCCACGTGTTCGACCAAGTGGTTGAAGGCGGCCGCGTCGCGGAGGCGATCCACCTGAAAGTCCTCCGGCGTGTGGGACGGCTTCCGCATGAACAGGATGCGGTACTGCTCCGGATGTTCGACCCCGAACCGGATGTAGGCCTTGCCGCGCAGGGCGAGCGCCTCCAGGAGGTCCTCCGAGCCTGCCGCAGCCTCCTCTGTGACCCGGTCCAGCTGGGCGAAGTGGCGCTCGCAGATGGCGAACAGCAGCTCGTCCTTGTCAGCGAAATGGAGGTACACCGAGGGCGGGGTCACCCCTACCGCGTCGGCCACGGCCCGGATGGTGACGGCCTCTTCGTCCCCCGTCTCGACCAGCAGGCGTTCGGCGACCTCCAGGATCTGCTCGCGGAGCTTCTCCCCCTCCCCCCGCCGGGCCCGCGTCCGTCGGGGGGAGGAAGAGGTCGCGCGCGGTGCCGTCACGGGCGCGTCCCGGGAAGGTTGGCGTCCGAGAGCTCGGGCAGCGAGACCGTCGCCGGCGGCGCGGCCACCACCGGGCGAGGCTGATCCGCCTCCGAGAGTCCGAACCGCTCGTAGATCCGGCGCAGCGGCCGGGGGGCCCACCAGTTCGCCTTGCCGGCGAGGCGCATGAAGGCCGGCACCAGCGCTCCTCTGATCAGGGTGGCGTCCATGATGACGGCCAGCGCCATGCCGACGCCGAACATCTTGATGAACGTGATCTCCGAGGTGGCGAATGCGACGAACACGACGGCCAGGATGGCGGCGGCGGCCGTGACGATGCGGCCGCTCCGCTCGAGCCCCACCGCGACAGAGGCCACGTTGTCGCCGGTGCGGTCGTGCTCCTCCTTGATCCTTGAGAGGAGGAACACCTCGTAGTCCATCGAGAGCCCGAAGGCGATGCAGAACATGAGCACCGGCATCGCACTGTCCAGCGTTCCGGTGGCCGTGAAGTTCAGCACCCCGGCGAAGTGGCCTTCCTGGAAGATGAACACCATCGCCCCGTAGGTCGCCGACAGGCTGAGCAGGTTCAACACGATCGCCTTGGCCGGAACGATCACGCTCCCGGTCATGAGGAACAGGACGACGAAGGTCACCACGGCGATCAGGCCGGCCGCCGCGGGCACCCGTCCGAAGATCGCGGCCTTCGAGTCGACCAGCTGGGCCGAGGGCCCGGCGACCAGCGTCTGAAACGAGGCGGGCGCGGCGCGGACCTCGTGCACGAGCCGCTCCCCCGCGGCGGACAACGGTTCCACGGAAGGCACGACCGACAGCCACGTGCCCGAGTCGGCGGCGAATCGCGCCGAGGCCGGGCCGGGCGGTGCGACCTGCTGCCCGTGGACGTAGGAACCGGTAAGGGCGTCCACCCGCGCCACACCCCCGAGCCGCGACAGAGACTGGGCGTACCGGTCGACCTCGGCATTCCGATTGGCGTCGGTTGCCGATGCATCCGCCGCGACCACGGAGAGCGCCGACGCCTCCTGCGAAGAGAAACTCCCACGGATCTGGTCCTGGACGCGGCGGCTTGACGCGGTTTGCGGCAAGACCCGGTCGTCGGGCAGCCCGAAGTTGACCCGGAGGAATGGAGCGCCCAGGAGGAGCAGGAGCGCGATCACGGCCGCCGCGATCGGCACCGGCCGCCGCATCACGAAGGTGGCGATCCGGTGCCACATCCCCTCACCAACCTCTTTGGGCGTGCGGTGCCACAGGACCAGCTGGTCGACCCGCGGACCGAGCGCGGCCAGGACCGCCGGCAGGAACAGGATGGCGCCGATCAGGGCCAGGGCGACCACGGCGATCCCTGCATACGCGAACGAACGGAGGAAGAACAGCGGGAAGATCAGCAGGGCGGCCAGCGAGATGGCCACGGTGAGCGCGCTGAACAGCACGGTGCGACCGGCCGTCTGTACCGTCCGGACGACGGCGTCGTGAGCAGCGAGTCCGTGCCGGATCTCCTCGCGGTACCTCGACACGATGAACAGGCTGTAATCGATCCCCAGCCCGATCCCCAGTGCCGTCGTCAGGTTCAGCGAGAAGATCGACACGCTGGTGAGCAAGGCGATGACCTGGAGCACCAGGAGCGTCCCCACCACCGCGAGTGCCCCCATGGCGAGCGGCAATCCGGCTGCGACCACGCTGCCGAACACCAACACCAACAGGATGAGGACGATGGGGAAGGTGATCGTCTCCGCCTTGCGCAAGTCCTTCTCGACCTGGGTGCCGACCTGTCTGAACACCTCGGCTTGCCCACCGACCGCGACCGTGATCGGTCCATCTGAGCGCGTGTATTTCGGCGAGAGAACCTTGACCCGGTCCCTCACCTGGTCGTCGTCGCCCGAGATCCTCGCCAGGACGAGGGCTTCCCCCGCGTCGGTGCTGCGAAGCGGCGCCACCGAACCGAGGGTCCAGTACGAGAAGGCGGCCTGGACGCCGCGCTCCGCAGCGAGCTCCTGGGTCAGCCCCGTCCCGGCCCCGACGACGGCTGGATCGTCCACCGTGCCTTCGCGCGCGGTGACGAGGAGGACCAGGTTCGGGTTTCCCGCGTGGAAGACTCGGTTGAGGATCGCCTCCGCCCGCTCTGACTCCGAGTGGGGGTCGGTGAATCCGCCGTTCGACAGTCGCTGGACCACGCTCCCGCCGAAGGCGCCGGCCAGCATCACACCAATGATCGTCCCTATCAGGATCCACCTCCGCCGCCGAACGGTGAAGCGGCCCAGCCATTCGAGCATCGCTGCCTCCTCTCCTTCCGTGGCTTGACCTAGGGGCGCTAACCTAGCGTCCTTAGCCTAGTGCTGTCAAGTCGGATGAGAGATATCGTTGGGGGCATGCAGCAGCGGGTGAGCCTCCCGACTCCTCTCCCTTCCTTCGCGACCGACGAACCCGGTGTGCATTGGTGCTGGTCACGGCGCTGAAGCAAGGTCGCGCGACCATGACGGACCATGCGGTGGCAATCGCCGGTGCCGGGCCGACCGGCCTGATGCTGTTGGCGAGCTGCCGATGGCCAGCGTCGACGTTGTCATCGTTCGAACGACGCACCAAGGACGAGGCCGACGGGTCGCGAGCCGGTGGTCTGCCGTCCCGAGCCGTAGGGACGCGCCCGGGGGCTTGCGGCAAGCCCTCGCGTCGTGGGCAAGGGTCAGTGGCGCACACGAGAAGCGAGAGGCCCGACGGGGCTGAAGGGGAAGGTGAACGGATGGGCAGCTACGTGCTGGGTCTCCGGGAGATCGACCAGACGCAGGTCGCACTCGTCGGCGGCAAGGGCGCGCACCTGGGAGAGCTTTCGCGGATCGAAGGCATCCGCGTGCCGGCCGGCTTCTGCGTGACGACGGACGCCTTCCGGCGAATCATGGAGGACGCGCCGTCGATCGAGGATCGACTGAATCGGCTGTCGGGCCTGAACCCGGAAGACCGAGAGGCGATTCGCACGCGCAGCGCGGGGATCCGACGGACCCTCGAAGGGATCGTCATCCCTGACGATCTGGCGGCGGCGATCACCCGCGCACTCGCCCGGCTCGGCGAGCGAGCCGCCTACGCCGTCCGATCGAGCGCGACGGCGGAGGACTTGCCGGCGGCCTCCTTCGCAGGCCAGCAGGACACGTACCTGAACGTCGTAGGGCCGGCGGCGATCCTCCAGCACGTCAGCCGATGCTGGGCCTCGCTGTTCACCGAGCGGGCCGTGACCTACCGCCTGCGGAACGGCTTCGACCACCGGAGGGTCCACATAGCCGTGGTCGTGCAGCAGATGGTCTTCCCGCAGGCGGCCGGCGTCATCTTCACGGCCGATCCCCTCACGTCCAACCGGAAGGTCGCCTCCGTGGAGGCCGGCTTCGGCCTCGGCGAGGCCCTGGTCTCCGGCCGGGTGAACGCCGACGTCTACAAGATGCGCGACGGCGACATCGTCGCCAAGGCGGTCGCCACCAAGCAGCGTGCCATTCACGCCTCGCCGGCAGGTGGAACACTGGAACAGCCGATCGAGCCGGCGCAGCAGGAGCAGCCAGCGCTGACAGACGGGCAGGTCGTGCAGCTCGCGCAGTTGGGCCGGCGGATCGAAGCGCACTTCGGCTGCCCCCAGGACATCGAATGGTGCCTGGTCGACGACGGCTTCCAGATCGTCCAGAGCCGGCCGATCACCACGCTGTTCCCCATCCCGGAGGTCGGCGACCGAGCCAACCACGTCTACGTCTCCGTCGGTCATCAGCAGATGATGACCGACCCCATGAAGCCCCTGGGGCTCTCCCTGTGGCAGCTGACGGCCCTCCGGCCGATGTACGAGGCCGGCGGGAGGCTGTTCGTCGACGTCACCCAGGGCCTGGCGTCGCCAGCGAGCCGCGCCGGCCTCCTCGAGGTCCTGGGGAGGGGCGACCCGCTGATCCGGGACGCGCTGCAGACCATCCTCGAACGCGGCGACTTCATCCCGTCGCTCCCGGACGAGGGGCCCGGCGAGCCGGCCCTTGGCGGCGCGTCGGCCCCGATCGAGAACGATCCGGCCATCGTCACCGAGCTGATCGGGCGCAACCAGGCTTCCGTCGCCGCGTTGAAGCGCGACATCCGGACGAAGTCCGGATCGGCGCTGCTCGACTTCATCCTGGCGGACATCCAGGAGCTGAGACGGCTCCTGTTCGATCCGCAGAGCCATCAGGTGTTCATGTCGGCGATGGAGGCGGCGTGGTGGCTCAACGAGCAACTCCAGCAGTGGCTGGGCGAGAGGAACGCGGCCGACACGCTCACACAGTCCGTCCCCCACAACATCACGTCGGAGATGGGGCTGGAGCTCCTGGACGTCGCGGACGTGATCCGCCCGCACCCAGAGGTCGTCGCCTTTCTGCACGATGTCGAGGACGGGGGCTTCCTCGACGAGCTGGCCGAGCTCGAGGGCGGACGAGAAGCAGCCGATGCCATCCGGGCCTACCTCGACAAGTACGGCATGCGCTGCGTCGGCGAGATCGACATCACGAAGCCGCGTTGGAGCGAACGTCCCACCTCGCTCCTGCCCATGATCCTCGCCAACGTCAAGAACTTCGAGCCGGGCGCCGGCGAGCGCCGCTTCGAGCAAGGGCGCCAGGAGGCGTGGAAGAAGGGACAGGAACTGCTGGAGCGCTTGCGAGCCCTGCCGGACGGGGAGCGGAAGGCCGAGGAAGCCAAACGGATGATCGATCGCGTCCGGACGTTCATCGGGTACCGGGAGTATCCGAAGTACGGCATGGTCAGTCGCTACTTCGTGTACAAGCAGGCCTTGCTGGACGAGGCCGAGCGCCTGGTGCAGGCCGACGTGCTTCGTGAGAAGGAAGACATCTTCTTCCTGACGTTCCAGGAGCTTCACGACGTCGTGCGCACGAAGCAGGTCGATGACGAGCTGATCCGTCGGCGCAAGGAGGCGTTCAGGTCATATCAAGCGCTCACGCCACCCCGGGTGCTCACATCGGACGGCGAGGCCATCGCCGGAGCGTACCGACGCGACGACCTGCCAACCGGTGCGCTGGTCGGCCTGCCGGTTTCTGCCGGGACCATCGAAGGGCGAGCCCGAGTCATCCTGGACATGGCGGAGGCCGATCTCGAACCCGGCGACATCCTGGTCACGGCTCACACGGACCCCAGCTGGTCGCCCCTGTTCGTCGCGATCACGGGCCTGGTGACGGAGGTCGGGGGCCTGATGACCCATGGCGCAGTGATCGCACGGGAATACGGCCTGCCGGCCGTCGTCGGGGTAGAACACGCCACGCAGCTGATCCAGGATGGGCAGCGGATCCGTGTGAACGGAACCGACGGCTACATCGAGATCCTCCCCCGCGACGTGACGAACTGAGCCTCGTCGCACACCGGGCGATGAGATACCCGTCGTCGCCGAACTGAGATCTGAGATCAGCTACGGCATCGGCAGTCCTCTGATCTGATCGGCCTGAGTAGCGCCCGGCCGGGCAGACTCTGCGAACGGCGCCAACGCGCTCAGCGCCGTCGAAGAGATCCTCCCGCCTTCACCAGACCGAGCGGTCTGAACCGCACCAGCACGGACTCGACGCAAAGGCTTGGTCCTCGCAGGTGCATCCCTGAAGTGCCGGTAGGTCGCGCTCACGCCACGGCCACATCGATACGGAATGGCACCCGAACGTCTGTGAGGTCGCTCAAGTAACCCCTCATCACGATCGGGGTCGCCGACGTCGGGGCGGCCCGGGCCTTCTACGCACGGCTCGGGTGGCGCCCCGTGCTGGAGGTCGAGGAGACCGTGTTCTTTCAGGCTGGCGGCTCCGTCATCGCGCTGTGGGGGCGAAGGAACCTAGCCGAGGACAGCGGCGTGACCGATAGCGGTGGTTGGGGCGGCGTGGCCCTGGCACACAACGTCGGCTCGCCGGAGGAGGTCGACCGCGTCATCGAGGAGGCCAGGGCGGCCGGAGCGCGGATCGGCCGGGGACCGGCGAAGACGGCTTGGGGCGGCTACTCGGGCGTTTTCGTCGACCCGGATGGCCATCCCTGGGAGGTCGCTCACAACCCCGGGTTCGAGCTCGGCGACGACGGCAGCCTGCGCATCCCCCCCGGCTGAACCGGCTCCCCGCCCAGGCGCTGGACCGACCGTTGCACCGACCCTTCCTGGATCCACCGCGCCCCGCACTTCGTGCAGAAGGCGCGCCTGGTGGGACCGATGACGATGACGACCCGCACGGACTGACAGACCGGACACCTGGACATCGTGGCTCCCTTCTCTCTCGATCAGCGCGTGCGATTGGCGGTAATGAAAGGGCCGCGGCCTGGGGGGCGCCTGAAGCCAGGGTCGGAGACTCCTGTGAATCTCGCCCGCTCGGGAGCTTGCCGTTCGCTAGATTGGCAGCCATGAAGCTCGAGGTGCGCCCGCTGACGAAGGATCGCTGGAACGATCTGGTCGAGCTGTTCAACCGGCCGGGAGCGTCGATCGTCCGCGGTTGTTGGTGCATGTACTACCGGAAGTCCGGGGGCAGTGGCGTGGGCGTCGGCCAGGTGAACCGGAAGGCCATGAAGTCGCTGGTGGACCGAGGCGTCGTCCCCGGCCTCATCGGCTATCAGGATGGGAGCCCGGTCGGGTGGATCTCGCTCGGCCCTCGCGAGGACTACGCCAAGCTGAAGCGATCACCCGTCATGAAGCCGGTCGACGAAAAGCCCGTGTGGTCCATCGTGTGCTTCTTCGTCGATGCTCGTTCCAGGGGCAGCGGCGTCTCCGAGGCGCTGCTCGAGGCCGGGATCGACTACGCCCGTTCGCGGGGCGCCAAGTTGCTCGAGGCCTATCCGGTCGACAAGCGCGAGCGAAGCAACCCGGACTTCATGTGGTTCGGCGCCAAAAGGATGTATGACCGGGCAGGATTCAAAGAGGTGGCGCGCCGGAAGGAGACCCGTCCGGTTGTTCGGAAGCGGGTCCGGTCGCGTCCTCGGGGCGGGCCGGCAGCCTGACCTCGAACGCAGCACCACCCCCATCCGGCGAGGCGGCGGTCACGCTTCCTCCGTGCGCCTCCACGATGGCCGACACGATGGAGAGCCCCAGCCCCGCGCCGCCCGTCCCTCTGGACCGTGCCGGATCGCCACGGTAGAAGCGTTCGAACACGCGATCGGCCACTTCGGGCGGGAGACCCGGGCCTCGGTCGGCGACCGACAGGAGCACCTCGTGGTGGTTCGCTTCCACCTTCACCTGCACCGGCGTCCCTTGTGGCGTATGGACCCGCACGTTGTCCAGGAGGTTGTCCAGGACCTGGCGGAGCCTGCCCTCGTCGCCCATCAAGTCGATAGCCCCAGTCACGGACAGGTCGATCGGCCGGTCGGGCTCGATGGCTCGGGCGCTCTCCACGGCATCCGACGCGATCCGGGCCAGGTCGACCGGCTCCCGTTCGAGCGGCCGCCCTTGATCGAGCCTGGCCAGCAGGAGCAGGTCGTCGACCAGCACGCCCATCCGAGAGGCCTCGGCCTCGATACGCCGCATCGACTTGGCCAGGTCCTCGGGGCGGGAGTCCGCACCTCGCCGGAACAGCTCCGCGTACCCCCGGATCGACGTCAGCGGGGTCCGAAGCTCGTGGGATGCGTCGGCGACGAAGCGGCGGAGTCGCCGCTCGGAGGCCCGCCGCTCCTCGAAGGCGGCCTCGATCTGGGCCAGCATCGCGTTCAATGCGATCCCGAGACGGCCGATCTCGGTCCGATCGTCCGCGGGCTCGACCCGGCGAGTGAGGTCTCCCGCGGCGATGGCGCCGGCCGTCGCACCGATCCGTTCCAGGGGGCGCAGTCCCCGGCGCACCAGCCACCAGGAGAGGAAGCCCAGTCCGAGCAGCACGGCCAGGGATACGATCCCCTCGATCCGGCGAAGCCTCGACAAGGTGCCTTCGACGTCCGTGAGCGGGATCGCCACGATCAAGGTTCCTGGCGAACGCTGGCCACCGACCCGGATGGTTACTCGGTCGACCAGCACCCGGTAGCTCGTGGGGCCGGAGACCGCTCCGGTCGTGAACGTGTCCGGCCCTGTGGAGGGCGCTCCCGGTCGGGGCAGGGTCGGAGGCAGCGACGGTTTCGGGAGCGCGGCTGTTCCGTACGTGAAGGTCTTCTCGCTGAGGACGGTGCCATCAGCGCCTCGGAGCTGCCCGTAGGTGCCACCCGGGAATTGCTGATCCGGGCCCGAGCCTCCGGGGGACGGGAAGGACTGCCCCTCGGTGAGGCTGTGCCCCACCGGGAACTCGGCGGCGGTGAGCTGCTGGTCGACACGCTTCTGGAGGAACGATCGCAACGACGTGTAGGTCACCACGTTCGAGACGGCCAAGCCCGCGAACACCAACACGATGACCGCGATGAGCAATTTCAGCCGGAGCGGCATTCGCTCACTCCGCTGCAAGCCGAAGGACGTACCCTACGCCCCGCACCGTGTGGATCAATCGGGGTTCCTGGATGTCGACCTTCTTCCGCAAATAGCTGACGTAGGTCTCCACGATCGAGGAGTCGCCGCCGAAGTCGTAGTTCCAGACATGGTCGAGGATCTGGCTCTTGGACAGGACCCGGCGAGGGTTGGAGAGAAGGAACCGAAGCAGGTTGAACTCGGTCGCGGTCAGCTCGATCGGCTGCCCCGCCCGCCACACCTCGTGCGTGTCCTCGTCCATCTCCAGGTCGGAGAAGCGCAGCCGCCCCCCGTCCGGCTCGGCCCCTTGGGAGCGGCGCAGGACGGCCCGGATCCGCGCGATCAGCTCTTCCAGGCTGAAGGGCTTCGTCACGTAGTCGTCTCCACCGATGGTCAGGCCCCGGACCTTGTCCTCGGTTGCGTCGCGGGCCGTCAGAAACAGGACGGGAAGGCGCCGGCCTCGGTCCACCAGCTTTCGCTGGACCTCGAACCCGTCCAGGTCGGGGAGCATCACGTCCAGAACGATCAGTTGGGGACGGAACGACTCCACGAGAGAGAGCGCTTCACGACCGTTCCCGGCCGCGGCGGCATCGAACCCCTCGTAGCGAAGCGCGGTGGCCACCAGGTCCGTGATGTAGGCCTCGTCATCGACGACGAGGACTCGCACACGATCCTCCCGCGGAGGGGAGTCCGGACCGACGGAGACTCTGGGCGAGGCCACGCTTCCTCTCTCCTATCCAACCGCCTGAGGCGGGGTCGCTTCGGGCCCCGCTGGCCCCAGGTCGGCAGCTCTTTGAAGGAACTCCTCCCGGCCGATCTCGCCTCGAGCGTAGCGCAGGCGAATCTCCTCGAGCGCTCCATCCGGGCGGGGCACCGACGCTGCGGCCCACCCTCGGATGGCACCTGGGCCTCGCCCAGTCAGCCGAAGGAAGGCCCATACGGCGACGCCTATCAAGCCGATCAGCAGCAGCGCGGGCAGCAGGCCCCCGAAGAACGCCCCCCACCAGCCATGGCCACCGAACACTCGATCCCCGTGGTGGAACAACAACATCGTCACGGACACCTCCTCGCGGATTTCATGGGCCGAGTGGACCATTCGAAGCTGAGAAAAGGATTCCGCAGTGCTCACCGATCCGGAGGTCCTGGAGAGCTTCCGGCGCGACCAGGCCACGTTCGTCGAGGCCGGCGTGCCCCTCGCGGTGGTTCGACCCACCTCCACCGGGGAAGTTCAGGAAGTCCTGCGAATCGCCTCGCGTCATGGCGCGCCGGTCGTCCCGCGGGGCGCAGGCTCCGGTCTGTCCGGCGGAGCCAACGCCGTGGACGGGTGCCTGATCCTGTCGCTCGCGGAGATGGACCGGATCGTGGGGATCGATCGCCGCAGCCTGTTCGCGGTGGTGGAGCCGGGCGTGGTCAACGCCGACCTCTCGAGGGCGGCGGCCGAGCTGGGCCTGTGGTACCCGCCGGATCCGGCCAGCGCCGAGTTCGCCACACTGGGGGGAAACATCGCCACCAACGCCGGCGGCATGTGCTGCGTCAAGTACGGCGTGACCCGGGACTTCGTCCTCGGCCTCGAAGTGGTCCGGGCCGATGGATCGGTCGTTCGAACCGGCCGGAAGACCGTGAAAGGCGTCGCCGGCTACGACCTCACCGGTCTGTTCGTCGGCTCCGAGGGCACCCTGGGAGTCATCACCCAGGCCACGCTGCGGCTACGTCCGGCTTCCGAACCACCTGCCACGCTCGTCGCGTTCTTCCCCGACCTCACCTCGGCGGGAGTGGCCGTCGCCCAGATCGCCTCCCGTGTCGTCCCGATGATCCTGGAGCTGATGGACCGGGCGACCGTGCGGGCGGTCGAGGAATGGAAGCAGCTCGGGCTGGACGTGGACGCCGCGGCGCTGCTCCTTGCCCGGTCGGACGCCGGCGGCGACCAGGCAGCTCGGGACACCGAGCGCATGGCCAGGATGTGCGAGTCGGCCGGGGCCACCTTCGTCGCGCGTTCATCCGATCCCATCGAGAGCGACCTGCTGATGACGGCCCGCCGCCTGGCCTTCCACGCGCTGGAGCGACAGGGCTCCACGATGCCCGACGACGTGGCCGTGCCCATAGGGCGCATCCCCGAGCTCCTCCAGGCGATCCAGGAAACCGCAGCTCGGCACGGCTTGCTGATCGGAACGTTCGGCCACGCCGGGGACGGCAACATGCATCCCACGATCGTGTTCGACGCGAACGACGCGGAGGAGGCCGGGCGAGCCCGGTTCGCCTTCGAAGAGATCCTGCAGACCACGCTCGGGCTTGGCGGGACGATCACGGGGGAGCACGGCGTGGGCTTGCTGAAACGTCCCTATTTGGGCGCGGAGATCGGAGAGGATGGCTTGCGGCTGCAATTGGCAATCAAGCGGGTTCTGGACCCCCTGGACATCCTCAACCCCGGCAAGGTCCTGTGACTACGAGGAGGGTCCATCCCATGGCTCCTCCTCGTTGCTTTCGCGCCGAACGCCCTTTTGGGGGAACATGAGAGGCACCCCCCGGAAGGGAGAAGACATGGCAGATGCCAAGCACAGCGATCCGTGGACGAACCGTGAGCGGCGCGGGAGCCAACCCCTCTTTCACCAGAAGGGCGTGGAGATCCAGAAGTTCGGAGAGATGCGCCTGCTTCCCATCGCTCTCGGGCACGATGCACGCCTCGAGAGCTGTCAGCTCCTCAACAGGATCCTGGCCGACTCGGTCATCCTGTACAACCTGTACAAGAAGCACCACTGGCTGGTGCGAGGCCCCACCTTCTTCCAGCTCCATCTCCTCCTGGACAAGCACGCCGACGAGCAGCTGAAGCTCATCGACCTGATGGCCGAACGCGTCCAGACCCTGGGGGGCGTGACCATCGCCGATCCCCGCCACGTGGCTGAGGTCACCACGGTCCCCAGGCCTCCGAACGGGGTGGAGGACGTCCCCGCCATGCTGTCCAGGCTCCTCGAGGCCCACGAGATCATCATCGAGAAGGTTCGCGACGCCATCGCCAGGACCGCGGACACCAAGGACGACGGTACGAACGATCTGCTGATGAGCGACGTGCTACGAACCAACGAACTGCAGGTCTGGTTCGTCGCCGAACATCTGGTGGACGTGCCCGTGGTTCGGGTCTGAGCACGTGGCCTGAACCAGCTTCCCGACAGCTATCAGCCAGCCCCGCCTCTTGGCTAGCTGATCGGCGCGACCTCGGATGCCAGGATCGGCTCCCAGTCCCGGAGCCATTCGGCGCCCTTGACCACCAGCGCAACCACGCCGGCTGCCCGAAGCACCCTGGCCATGGGGCTTCGGCGAATGATGGGCAGCTCCGAAACGAGCGGGGCTCCCACGATGAGCGCCGTGGCAACAGCGCGCCGCAGGCGCCGCCCCCGATCCGACGCGAGGTAGGTTCGAACCGCATCCGCCGCGTCGGTGGCAGCCTCGAACACCGAGTCCACCATCCCCGAGCTTCGGGCTTCGTCCGCTGAGATCATGTTCGCTACGCCACCTGCCCTGGGCTGCCGTCTGCGGCGACGATGGGGAGCCCGGCAATGACCCACCGCTCCGTCCCGCCCTCCAAGTTATGAGCGTCATACCCACGCGCCTGGAGCATCAAAGCTGCGAGCTCGCTCCGGTTTCCCGTCTTGCACACCACGATCACCGGGCGGTTCGCGTCGAGCTGGCCCTTCTCATCTCCTGCCATGAGCTGGCCCAGCGGGATGTGGATGGCCTCTTCGATGTGCCCGGCCTCCCACTCGTAGGGCTCGCGCACGTCGACGATCTGGACCTGGCCCCGCTGCTCGTACAGTTCCTTGGGATCATCCATCGCCGAGACTCTACCGCTGCTATCGTCCCCCCGACGTGGCGGACCTCCCGGAGAACTCCGTCCCTCCCCGGCGTTCCAGAACCAGATCCGTGATTCGCGGCCTCGCGGTGGACATCACGCCGCTTCGCCGATCCCGAGACTTCCGGCTCCTGTGGTTGGGGCAGCTCGTGTCGAATACCGGCCGCCAGATCACGGTCGTGGCCCTCCCCTATCAGGTCTTCGTGCAGACGCATTCTCCGTTCGCGGTCGGGCTGATCGGGCTGGTGGAAGTGGTACCACTCGTCGTGGCGACCATCGCCGGGGGAGCTGTGGCCGATCGAGTCGACCGGCGCAAGCTCTTGCTCGTCACCGAGATCGGCCTGGCGGCCACCAGCGCGCTGTTCGTGGCGGGCGCGGTCGTCGGCCACCCCCCGCTCTGGTACCTGTACACCGTCACCGGCGTGCAGGCAGGCATCTACGGGATCAACACGCCGACCCGATCCGCCGCGATCCCCAACCTCGTTCCCCGCGACCAGCTCCCTGCCGCCCTTGCGCTGGGACAGGTCCTGTTCAACACCACGATGATCGTCGGTCCCGCGGTGGCGGGTCTCATCCTGGCTCGGTTCGGCCTGACGTGGGCGTATGGAGCGGACGTCATCAGCTTCACGGCGTCCTTTGTCACGGTCCTCGCCATCCGCCCGCTTCCGCCCCAACGGGATGGAGCGAGCGACGGGACGAGCCCGTGGCAAGAGATCAAGGAAGGGTTCGCGTACCTCCGTGGCAAGCGGGCCCTGATCTCGACCTTCCTGATCGACCTCGACGCCATGATCTTCGGTATGCCCCGGGCCCTGTTCCCGGTGCTGGCGCTCACGGTGTTTCGGGTGGGGCCCCGAGGGCTCGGCTTCCTCTACGCCGCGCCCGCTGCCGGGGCGCTGGTGGGAGCGCTGACGGCCGGGTGGGTGGGGCGGGTTCGGCACCAAGGGCGAGCGGTGATCTGGGCGGTCGCATTGTGGGGGGCGGCCATCACGGGCTTCGGACTGTCCGGTCAGCTGTTCGGGCTGGCATTGTTCTTCCTCTTCTTCGCGGGAGCCGCCGACGTGGTCAGCGCGGTGTTCCGAGGAGCGATCCTGCAGCTCAATGTGCCGGACGCGTTGCGCGGCCGGCTCTCGGCTGTGCACATCATGGTGGTGACGGGAGGTCCCCGGCTGGGCGACTTCGAGGCGGGCGGCGTGGCGGCGCTGGTCTCTCCCTGGTTCTCGGTGGTGTCAGGGGGGGTGGCGTGCGTGCTCGGTGTGCTCGCGCTGGCTCGCGTCTTTCCCGAGCTCGGGAGATACCACGCGGAGACCGCCTCGCCCGGAACGGCGAGCGGGCCCTAGCGCCTTCGACGGCGCCTGCGGAACAGCCAGACGCCGACACCCAGGCCGGCCAGCCCGAGAAGCACCAGGAAGAAGCGCTTGCCCGGACCCGCCTGCCCGTCCGATTGCCGCTTGCCCATCCAGGCATCATCCGTGAGCAGAACGCTCACGGCAACGCCTGGTCCCGAACGCTAGCGGGAACGGCGCGAGCGCGTGCCTCGCTTGGCGGTGGACCGCTTGGCCCTCGACCGGGCGCGGGTGGTCCTCCGCTTGGCCGTGGACTTCGCCCGGCCGGTCCTCCGCTTGGCCGTGGACTTCGCCCGGCCTGTCCTCCGCTTGGCCGTGGACTTCGCCCGGCCGGTCCTCCGCTTGGCCGTGGACCTGGCTCGGGTCGTCCGGCGCTTCGCGGTGGACCTGGCCCGCGTGGTCCTTCGCTTGGCGGTCGACTTCCGGCCGGCGCGCTTTGCGGCCGACTTCCGGCCGGCGCGCTTGGCGGCCGACTTCCGGCCCGCGCGCTTCACTGCGGCCCTGGCGCGCGTCGTCCGGCGCTTCACTGCTGACTTGGCACGAGTCACCCGGCGCTTCGCGGTGGACCTGGCCCGGGTCGTCCGGCGCTTCACTGCGGACTTGGCACGAGTCACCCGGCGCTTCGCCGTGGACCTGGCCCGCGTCGTCCGGCGCTTCGCGGCGGACTTCCGACCGGCGCGCTTTGCGGTGGCCTTCCGAGTGGCGCGCTTTGCGGTGGCCTTCCGACTGGCTCGCTTGGCCGTTGGGCGGGCCGGCGCGGGCGCGCCCTGGCCCCGCGTCATCGCGCCCTGCATCGCTTCGGCGGCTTGCTGCCGAGCCCTTTCCGCTGCGAGCTCGTCTGCTCGCCGCCTGGCGGCCTCAGCTGCGGGATCCGGGGTGCTGACCCCCGCGAACCCCCACTCCCTCAATCTGTTGTCTTCCCTGTCCCTTTCGTCCATGAAATGCCACCTCCCCACGGCTGACCATAGAGGGCCATGCACACTCCTTGCAACTCCGAGAATCCGCGGTTTGCAACAAGCGAAGACGAAATCCGCTATTCGAGCAGCGTTGCAAGCTGGCGAGCGCTGCGCACGGCGTGATCTCGATAGCAATTGTTCATGATCGCGTGCGTTTCCTTCGCCTGCTCAGCGAGTGATTCCAGCTTCGGGACCCATTCCTCCAATTCCTTCTTCGAGTAGTCGTACCGGAAGCGATCGGCGGCGCGCTGCGACTTCGTCTTCCACGCATCGGGATCCCGCCCGTGGAAGCGGATGACCGCCAGATCCTTCGAGGTGGCGGCGGCGATCGGCGGCAGGCTGGAGTCGAACCCCTGGGGCATGTCCACGCACACGAACGGGATGTCGTGATCGGAGAGGAACGCCAGCGTCTCTTCGTCGTTCCCTCGTTCCATCCAGGACTTGTGGCGGAACTCCACAACGATGCGATAGTCGGGAAGGCGCTCCTGGCATTCCAGGATGTAGTCCTTGTTCTTCCGCCCGATGACGAACCACTGCGGATACTGGAACAGCACGCTTCCGAGCTTGCCGGCGGAGTGCAGCGGCATCAGTGATTCGCGGAACCGGTCCCAGACCTCGTCGGCGAGCTTCTCGGGCAGGTGCTCGCGGTAGACGTTCTTCTTGGAGGCCACTTCCTCCGGGAGGGCTTCCCGCATGTCCTTGTACAGCGACTCGACTTTGGTCGGGTGGTTGGTGAGCAGCGAATAGGCCTTGATATTGAACGTGAAGTCCTTCGGTGTTCGCTCGATCCACAGAACCGAGTTCCGTTCGGAAGGAGGGAAGTAGTAGGTCGAATCGACCTCGACGATGGGGAATTGGGAAGCGTAGAACTTGAGCCGGTCTTCGGCGCTGCTCGCGCCTTTGGGGTAGAAGTTCCCCTCCTTGATGAGGGTGGGCTCGGTCCACGAGGAGATCCCGATCAGGACCTTGCCTGGCTTCTTGGGACTCATAGCTCATCCGATCCTGGGGAGCCACCTCGTTCTGCGACGGCCCGGATGATGGCCTGGCGGATCCGCCACGACGCATAGGTCGAGAATCGGTATTTCGAACTTCGGTCGAAACGTTCCACGGCCCGCGTCAGGCCGATGTTGCCTTCCTGCAAGAGATCGATCAATGGCAATGCTGAACCCTTGTATCGGGTGGCGATCGAAACTACAAGACCGAGCTGAGACTCGATGAGCCGCTTTCGAGCTGTGAGCTGCTGCCGCTCATCCCCCGAAGCGAAATCCTGCCAGAGATCGGACTCCTCGTCGACAGACAGCAGAGGGATCCGCCCTACCGCCTCGAGATACGACCGGAGATTTTCCTCATCGGTCGGCACGACGCTCTAGATCCAGCCGGCGGCGTTGATGATCTCGGAGTGCCGCAGCTTGCGAAGCGCCTCCCGCTCGATCAGCCGGACTCGCTCGCCCGACAGGCCCATGATCTTGCCGACGTCGCGCAGGCTCATGGAGTGCCCGTTGCCCAGGCCGTACCGAAGGGCGATCACGCGGCGCTCGCGGGCGTCCAGGACGTTCATGACGGCCTGGCCGATCTCGTGGCGGAGCATCGCGTCCTCGACGGCGTCGAGTGGGCTCTGCTCCTCCGCGGCCTCCAGGAGGTCGCCCAGCTCCGTGTCCTCCCCGACCGGGGCCTGGAGGGACACCGGCTCGCGCCGCTCGGCCTCGAGCAGCCGCTCGATCTCCTCGACCGGCAGGGCCAGCGACTTGGCCAGCTCCTCCGGCGTCGGGTCCCGGCCGTGCTTCTGGCTGTACTGCACGTAGGTTCGGCGGAGCTTCCGGATCTGATCGTGCACGTGAACGGGGAGGCGGATCTGCCGCCCGCGGTCGGCGATGGCCCGGGTGATGGCCTGCCGGATCCACCACGTCGCATAGGTGGAGAACTTGAACCCTCGGCGCCAGTCGAACAGCTCGACGGCCCGCATCAGGCCGATGTTGCCTTCCTGGACCAGGTCGAGGAAGGGTAGGCCCTGGCCCTGGTACTTCCGGGCGATGGATACGACCAGGCGCAGGTTGGCCCGGATGAACCGCTGCCGGGCCTCCCGGCCCTTGCGGATGGCTTCCTTGGCCCTGCGGATCGAGGTCTCGGACCGGAGCCGGCCGCCGGCCAGCTTGGCTTCGGCCTCCTCGCCGTGCTCGATGGCCATGGCGAGCTGGACCTCCTCCTCCTTGGTGAGGAGAGGCTCACGAGCCGCCGCCTCCAGGTAGAGGCGGACGTCGTCCGCTTCGCCGAGGGCCCGCGTGGGCTCGGACTTGCGCGTGCGCTTGGGTTCGGGGTCTGCCATGGCCATGTGCAAGCGTAGCCTTTCCATCTGGGAAAGCCGAAAACGTGCAATGAGAATGCTTAATCAAGAACGCTCGAACGGCCTTGATCGTTCCCGCTTTTCGGTATCCGTACTCGGGCGATCCCGTGATGGGGCCAGTAGCGGAGGCGGCCCGGGAGGGTCCGAACGGCCAGCCGGGTCGGGCCGCCCAGCCCTGCCAGCAGGGCTCCCTTCCCCGGGCCCCATGAGAGGCCGAACTCCCCACGCAACCTTGCCGGGAGCAGCCAGGCGGTGACGGCTCGGAGCGGGGGGAGCGCCGGCCGGGCCGGGAGGGGGACCGGAGGCGCCAGGATCTGGGTCGCCAGCAGCCGCGCGTCCTCTCCCACCGCCAGGTCAGGCCCCTCCACCATGCGGGCCAGGTAGGCGCGGAAGGCCCGGTAGTCGGGGGGCAGGACGTCGTCGCCGACGCCGAACACATGGGCGAACGGCTTCGCCTCCTGGTAGTAGCGCTCGCGGTCGGCCAGGGTGAGACGCCTGACGAACCGGCCGTAGACCTGGAGCGACGTGCCGAGGAGCGAGGCGTGGACCCAAAGAGCGAGGCTGGAATCGGAGGCGTCGTAGGGGGTGCCGGCGTCAAAGCGGCCCACCGGCCGGCGCAGACGGCCTCGAACCCTCGCGTGCACTCGCCCGACCCTCTCGGCCGCGGCCGCAGCCTGCTCGCGATCGCCGAAGGTGATCCGAAGCGTCGTGTCCAGCGTGGCCTGGAGTCGGCGGAAGGGATCGGCCCGGAAGTCGCTATGGGCTGCCACACCTGCCGCCACCAAGGGATGGGCAATTTGGAGGAGGAGCGCTGCCGCGCCTCCCGCCAGCAGGATCCGTTCGCGGCCGACCGCCCAGATCAAGGAGTCCGGTCCGAAGAGTCCCGGGTCACCCGGCTTCCCCGGTTCGAGCTGAGGCAGGTCGAGCCCGAGCGACGCCCTCAACGTCCGCGGGCTCACGCGCGTCGCCGCCGGCCGCTGGCGGCCGTTCTCAGGCTCCCGGCTGGAGGAGGACCTTGACGCCTCCATCGCCGGCCGCCAGCCGCGCGAATGCATCGTCGGCTTGCTCCAGCGGGACCGTGTGCGTGATCACCCTCGAGATCTCCGGCCGCTCTCGCATGAGGTCCAGCGCGCGTCGCATCGACTCGCGGGTGGGGCCCTGGATGGAGAAGGCACGCTCCTCTTTCAGCGTCATCCGAAGCAAGAAGACGGGAGCCATCGGGACGCCGAGGATCCCGACGACCCCCTCGGGCCCGCATGCCTCGAACACCTGCTGGAGGGACTCCGGCACCCCAGCACATTCGAAGGCCACTCGGGGGCCGTGCTGATCGAGGGCAGCGGTGGCCGACACGGGGTCCCGGGCGGTGGGGTCGAAGACTTCGTCGCAACCCAACTCGAGCGCCAGGCTCCGGCGGTCCTCTCGAGGATCGGACCCCACCACCCTGCATCCCGCCGCCACCAGCGAGGACAGGGCGAACAACCCGATGGACCCCAGCCCGCTGACGAACGCCAGGTCACCAGGCTTGGGGCTGGCCAGGTCGACGCCGCGAAGGGCCACGCCCAGTGGCTCGGCCGCGGCAGCGCTTCTGTCATCGAGGTCGTCGGGGAGCCCGATGAGGTTACGGGCCGGAGCGGTCATGTACTCCGCGAACCCGCCGCCATGCCTCCCGTCGGGGGGGTTCAGACAGTATCGGTACTTCTCCTCGCGGCACCACACGCATTCGCCGCAGCCCGTGCCGCTGGGAAACACGGTCACGCGCCTTCCCGGGTTCCATTCCCCGGCCGGATCGAGGTCGACCACGGCCGAAAGCTCGTGCCCCATGATCACGTCGGGGCCGGCGAGGGCCCCGGTCTTGTAACACGTGACGTCGGAGCCGCAGATGCCGCAGTAACGGACCTTCAGTCGAACCTCGCCGGATGCCGGCTCCGGAAGGGGTGCGTCTCGCACCGTGATGCACTGGTAGCCCTCGAAGAATGCCGCGCGCATCATCCCAGTGGAAGGCCCGGCCATAGCGGGCATCCTATACTCCGGCGCGATGACGAATCCTTCCCTTGGCGGTGTCCTCGCGGCGCGGGCGCTCAAGGATTCGGGCGTCGACATCGTCGTCGCCCTGCCCGGGGGACACATCCTTCCGCTGTTCGAGGGGGCGCGGGTCGAAGGTCTCCGGCTGATCGACACCCGGCACGAGGAGAACGCCGTGTTCATGGCGGAAGGATGGGCTCTGGCCACGGGCCGGCCTGCCGCCGCAGCGGTCACCGCCGGCCCCGGTCTGGCCAACGCCTTCGCCGGGCTCGCCGAGGCGAACGCCGCCGGGGTCCCGCTGGTCGTCATCAGTGGGCGGACCGGTCTGGCTCAGCGACACCGCGGCGCCGTGCAGGACCTCGACCACCTGGCCGCGGTCGCCCCGGTGACGAAATGGCGAGCCGAGTGCCTGCAGACGGAGCGGATCCCCGAGTACGTCGCCCAGGCGCTCCACCAGGCCCGGTCCGGCGCACCGGGGGTCGCCTACCTGGAGATCCCCCAAGACGTGTTCGGCGCGTCTGCGTCCCCGACCGAGAAGCCATGGCCGGCCGGCTACCCGGCGGACCTGCGGGCCGTCCCGGTCCCCGCGGATCTGGACCGAGCCATCGACCTTCTGCAAGGAGCGAGCCGGCCGGTCACGCTGGCCGGGTCCGGGGCGTTCTTCTCGGGAGCGGGCGAAGCCCTCCGCGCCTTCGCCGAACGGACCGGCGTGCCGGTGACCACGACCAGCGCGGCCCGCGGGCTCCTCGACGACGACCACCCGCGCTGTCTCGGCGGCCTGGTCCATGGCGGCATCGCCCTGGCGTCCGCCGACGTGGTCCTGGTGCTGGGTTCGAGGTTCAACGCGAATCTGGTCTATGGCGGCCCGCCGCTCTTCTCGCCCGGGCAGCAAGTCATCCAGGTCGACGTCAGGCCGGAGCACATCGGCGGCCTGCGAAGGCCCGAGGTGGCGTTGGTCGGCGACATCCGCTCCACGCTGGAAGCCCTGACTGATGCATGGCCGGGCAAGCCCGACCCCTTCGACGGCTGGACCCAACAGGCGCGTCAGGGAGCCGAGATCAGCCGGCGGAGCTGGGACGACGAGTGCGAACGGCCGGCGAAGGGACTCCACCCCGGGTGGCTGGCCCGGGAGGTGGCAAGGTTCGCCGACGAGCAGGGCGCCGGGACGTTCGTGTCCGACGGCGGCGACAGCGTGCTGTGGGGGATCGCGTTCTCCAAAGCCCACCGCCCTGGGACGAACCTCTTCATCGGGTCAGCGATGGGCACCCTCGGCATCGGCCTGCCGTTCGCGCTGGCGGCTCGCGCCGCTCGTTCGGACGAGCCGGTCTTCCTCTTCACCGGCGACGGCGCGTTCGGGCTCTCCGCCATCGAGCTGGACACCGCGGCCCGCCACCACCTGCCGGTCGTCACGGTCGTCGTCAACAACGGAGGCTGGGGTGACGTTCGCCACGAGCAGCGCATGTGGTACGGGGAGGAGGCCGATCAGGGAGCGGTGCTCTCGACCATGCGCTACGACCTCCTGGCCGAAGCCGTGGGCGGGCACGGCGAGCGGATCACCGACCAGGCGGACGTCCGCCCGGCGCTGGAGCGAGCTTTGAAGGCGGCCGGCGAGGGAGTCCCCGCGGTGATCGATGCCCTCACCGATCCGGATGTGATGAGCGACCTGATGAAGAACCTGGGGGGCCTGAACGTGATGTGACGGCGGGCGCGGTTACTCCTCACCCCCGTCATGTCCTTCCTTGGGCTTCCGCTCCAGTTCCGTGACGTAGCCCTCGAGAACGGTGAGCCGGTCGTCGTTCAGGAGCAGCCCGAACAGGACGTTGTCGGCGGTGATCGAAGGGTCGGCCAGCACCTTGGCCAGGCGCTCGGCGAGGTCACGGGCTCGCCGCCCCCGCTGAGCGAGCTCGGGGAGGAGCTGCCGCGGGTCGGCTCCGACGGGGACCTCGGCGGTCGCGACGGCGGCCCCCCCTTCAGCGAAGTAGCCCTCGAGGAGCGCCTTGACTTCCAGGCGGACCCGGTTCAGATCGGCGCCAAGCTTCACCAGGATCTGTGCAGCAACGCCTTCACCTTCACGCAGAATGCCCAGGAGGATGTGCTCGGTCCCGATGAAATTGTGGCCGAGTTGAATGGCCTCGCGGAGCGACAGCTCCAGCACCTTTTTCGCCCGCGGCGTGAAGGGGATGTGGCCACTGGGCTCGGATTGTCCCCGGCCGATGATGTCTTCGACCTGGCGGCGAACCTCGCCCAGCGATACCCCTAGCGACTCCAAGGCCTTGGCCGCCACTCCCTCGCCCTCGTGCGCGAGGCCCAAGAGGATGTGCTCCGTGCCGATGTAGTTGTGATTTAGCATCCTCGCCTCTTCCTGGGCGAGGACGACGACGCGGCGGGCTCTGTCGCTGAACCGCTCGAACACGGGGGTCTCCCTGCCGATCGTTAGACGGACAGTAACAGGAGGATCGGTAACCTATCGAGCCGATGGATGCCATCGAAGCGCTCGGCCTGCCCGAGAGCCGATGGGCGGACGTGAACGGCCCCGTGCACTACCGGGAATGGGACGGACCGCCGAACGGGCCGACGTTCGTCTGCGTGCACGGCCTGGGCGGCTCCCACCTGAACTGGGCGGCGGTCGCGCCCGGCCTGTCCCGGCGCGGGCGGGTCATCGCCATGGACCTCGCCGGGTTCGGCTTGACGGCGCCGGGGGATCGTGGAACCGGCGTTGGGGCGAACTGGCGGCTCCTGCATGGGTTCATCGAGGTCTTTCGGTTGCCGCCGGTCATCCTGGTGGGCAACTCCATGGGCGGGATGCTGTCGCTGGTCGAGGCGGCGCACTCCCCCGAGCGCGTCGAAGGGCTGGTGCTCGTCGACGCGGCGTTTCCGCGGGCTCGGGGGGTTCGAGGCCAACCCAACCCGAGGGTGGCCGCCGCGTTCGCCCTGTACAGCAGCAACCGCGCCGGGCGATGGGTGGTGGAGGAACGGGCCAAGCGGCTGGGTCCCGAAGGACTGGTTCGCGAGACCCTGCAGCTCTGCGCGGCCGATCCATCGGCGATCGACCCGGCGCTGGTCGCCGCTCACGTCGAACTGGCGCGTCAGAGGATGGCGTTCGAATACGCGGCTCCCGCCTTCCTCTCGGCGGCCCGGTCGATCTTCCGCTCGCAAGTCTTCCCGACCAAGTATCGGGCGCTGGTCCAGGCGGTGCGGACCCCGGCCTTGGTCATCCACGGAGGCCGGGACGCGCTGATCCCGGTGGCCAGCGCGCGGGAGGCCGCAGCGCTCCATGCGAACTGGAAGCTGGTGATTCTGGAGGACCTCGGGCACATCCCGCAGATGGAGGCGCCCACTCGCTTGCTGGCAGCCGTCGAAACCTGGCTGAACGACCGGGCTGCTGGGAACGATCAGGCGGTCAACGCTGAGGGCGCAGGCTAGCGCCTCTTATTTCCCGGAGGCCTTGCGCAGCTCTGCCAAAGAGTCATCGATTGCCTCGCCCAGGGCCTCGATATCCGGCAGAGTGTCCCAATCGGCGGTGATGCCGAAGGCCATCGTCCCGGCCAGGCTGGTCACCGCGATCGAGAGCCCCATGGTCTCCCCGATCGGCATGATCGGGTACTGCGCCAGCAGCCGGGCGCCTGCCACGTACATGGGCACTCTCGGCCCCGGCACGTTCGACACGACGAGGTTGACGACCCGGGTGCGAGCGACTGCACGAGCCGCCATGGCGTGGATGGTGGGCGGAGCCCACGTCCCGATGTTCATCAGGAACTCTGCGCCCACCGCATAGTTCGATTCCTTGAGGGTCTTCGTTCGCTCTCTGATCAACGCGAGGCGCTTCTTCGCCCCCATCGGCCCCACCGGCAGCTCGACGAAGATCGTGGAGACGCGATTTCCCATCGCCGATCTCTGATCGCGGGTTCGAACGGAGACGGGCACCATCGCTCGAAGGACGCGGTTCCGGGTGGGCTCGCGCCGGGAGCGGAGCAGCCGATAGAGGGCGCCGGCCACGGTCGCCAACACGACGTCGTTCACCGTTCCGCCCAGCGCGTTCTTCACATCCTTGAACGTCTGGAGTGGCTCATCGGCCATGGCGAACCTTCGGTTCGGACCGACCTTGCGGTTGAACGGACCGGGGGGAGCGAGGACCCCTCCCTCCGCCATCTGGCGAAGCCCGCCCACGACCTGGGCGGCGTCGCGGGCAACCCTGCGCGGCGCGGCGAGCGTCCGTTGGACGAGATTGGCCAGACCCAGGAGTGGATGCATCACCTGGTCTCGCACGCCCTCGACCAGCAGGTCGACGCGGTCCGGCTCGGGTTCGGGGTTCCAGGGCGGAGGCGTCAGGATCTGGGGTTCAGGAGTGAAGTCGAACACGGCCGAGGCCAGGTCGATCGCGGCCAAGCCGTCCACCATGGCGTGATGGACCTTCGTGACGATGGCGACCATGCCGTCCTCGAGCCCCTCGATCAGGTAGGCCTCCCACAGCGGCTTCGTCCGGTCGAGCGGCCGCGAGATTACGCGCTGGACGTAGTCGATCAGCTCTCGGCGGCCGCCGGGTGTGGGGAGCGCCGCCCGGCGAACGTGGAAGGAGATGTCGAATCCGGCGTCGTCCACCCAGACGGGCCGGGCGACGGGTAGCGGCGGGAAGAGCACCCGTTGGCGGAACCGCGGCACGAGGTGGAGCCGTGAGGAGATGACGCGAAGCAGCCCGTCGTAGCTCAGCGTGCCGCTGGGAGCGGTGGATGGATCGAGGACGGCCACCCCGCCAACATGCTGATGGACACTCGGCGTCTCCAGGTACAAGAACGAGGCGTCCTGCGGACCCAAGCGTTCCATCAGCACGGTCCTTCGGCCGGTTCGGGTGCGGACTGAAAGGTCAGGCTACACCCGTGAAGCTCATGTCTCCGGCGAGGATGGACCGCCCTCTAATCGAGGTGCTTGCAGTGTAGGCACTCGTACCAGATGCCCTCGGGATCGAGCCGGAACATCGCTCGCTGACCGCAGCTGTGACAGAGACGGATCATGTGGCCCGGCGAGGGTTCGGGCTGCTCCTCTTGAGGATCCCCGTATTGCCGGAGCGCCCGAAGATAGCGCTGGTAGAGCAGAGGATCTTGGAGCTCTTCGGGTGCTAGAGCCATAGCGATTCCCCCCTTTCGGCGGTGATTGTTCCCTGGACGGGGGCTCCTCATGCCTCCTGTGTGATCTTCCGACACGATGTCGGATCGCACGAGGCTCAGCCACACGGGACGTTCCACCGGGTGATCACCGGGGTCTCCCGCTCGAACCCCAGCACGCTGATCGTCGCGGTGTGCAGGGCGAAGCTTCGTCCCCGGTCCGGAGGGAGATCGAGCCAGCGCGCGGATAGGACTCGGAGGATGTGCCCGTGAGCGAACAGCGCAACGTCGCCGGGGGCTGCCCGGGCTTCAGCGATCACTCGATCGGCCCGCCGACCCACCTGTTCGGCGGTCTCCCCTCCCGGCACGCCGTCCACCCACAGAGTCCATCCCGGGCGGCCGGTTCGGATGTCGGCCGTGGTCCGGCCCTCGAACTCGCCGTAGTTCCATTCCCGGAGGTCTTCGCAAATCTGCATGGCGCCCCCAAGCCCCGCGAGCCGGCACGTTTCGGTGGCTCGCTGCAGCGGGCTGGCCAGGACCAGAGCGAAGGTCCACTCTTCCAGGCAGGTCCCGAGTGCCTTGGCCTGGCGACGACCCTCATCCGTGAGCGCCACGTCGGTCCGGCCCGTGTGCCGGCCGTTCGCGCTCCAATCCGTTTCACCGTGGCGAACCAGCACGACCTGAGGCTTTCGCGTGGCCATCGATTCAGGCGTCCGCGAGCGTTTGCCGGAGGCCCGTGTCGAGGTCCCTGGCGACGTACCCGAGCTCTCGCCGCGCCTTCTGGTCGGTGGCCCAATACGTCACGCCGTCGGCCGCGGTGATCAGCTCCCGGAGGTTCGGCGGGAGGCGCATCAGCCGGGTGACGAGGGGAGCCAGCGGAATCGACATCTTGATCGCCGCGGCCGGCATGGTGAAACGCGGGGGGCGCCGGCCGGAGAGAGCGGCAACCTTGCCGATAGCTTCTCTCATGGTGGTGATCTCGCCACCCAGCACGTAGGACTCCCCGATACGCCCCCGGTCGTGGACCAGCAGGATCCCGGCCACCGCGTCGTCGATGTGCACGAAGTTGAACCCGAGTTCGGGGAAGGTCAGGAACTTGAGCCGTCCCGTTCGGACCTGCTGGATGAACGTACCGATCTCCGAGGTGTCCCCGGGCCCGTAGACCCCACCCGGCATGACGATGACGATGGGCGCGCCCTTGACGATGCGGTCTGCCGCCGCCCGGTGAGCCAGGAACTTCGTCTCGTCGTAGTAGGAGAGGAAGCTGTCCTCAGGAGGCCGCACATAGGTCTCGTCGACCGATTGGCCTCGGGTGTTGCCGAAGACGTTCACGGTCGAGACATGGACGATCCGCTTCGCCCCCGCCGCGGTGGCCGCGTCCAGAATGAGCTCGGTTCCTCGCACGTTCGCCTCGAACATGGCCGGTCGCTCGGATTCGGGGATCCCCACCCGGTACACGCCCCCCACGTGGAACGCCGAGTCGCAGCCGGACACCCCGGCCCGGATGGCCGCCTGGTCGGAGAGGTCGCCCTTCACGAGTTGGCATCCGAGGGCACGGAGGAGCTCGGCACTGGCCGGAGCGCGCACGAGGGCCACGACCTCGTCGCCGCGCTCGCGGAGCTTCCTCGCCAGATGGCCGCCGATGAACCCGGTAGCTCCGGTGACGAACGCTCTCACGCCAGCATTCTAGGAAGCGGCTCTTTACGGGATGGGCGGCTCGGGCGGAGACTCGCGGCGGGCCAGCGACGCCGCCACCGCTCCCGCCAGGATGAACACGCCGCCCACCACCGTGCCGACGCCCACATCCTCGCCGAGGAACAGCGCCGCCAGGGCGGCGGCCGTGAGCGGCTCGGAGGCGGAGAGGACCGAGGTTCGTAGGGCGCCGAGCCTGCGCAACCCCGCGAACAAGCAGACGAACGCTCCGGCCGTGAAGGCCGCCATGCCCAGGACGGGCGCCCATTGCCTCAAGCCCTGCGGCCAATCCCCCTTGCCGGTGGCCAGGGCATACACAGCCAGCCCGACGGCCGCCGATGCGCTCACCCACATGGCACCGGTCAGGGAATTCGTTTTCTGCAGCACCGTGTCGGTCCCCACCAGATAGAACGAGAACGTGAGGGCGGCCCCCAGGGCCAGGGCCGCGCCCACACCGTCGACATCGACCCCTTGCCCGACCACGGCCACGATCGCCGCGCCCGCCACCGCGGCGACGAGCCCCCCGCCGAGCAGCCACCCAGGCAGCCCCTTGCCGGTGAGGAACGCGATGACGGAGACCACGACGGGATAGGTGAAGAACAGCAACGTGACCGCGGCCGCCGTGCCGTGCCGAAGGGCGGCGAAGAACAGGCCGGCTTCGGCGCCGTAGCCCACCATGCCGAGCGCGCCCAGCCGCCAGCCCTCTCCAGGCGCGGCCGCCAGTGGAAGGCGAAGCGCCAGCAGGACGGCGGCGAGGAGGAGGCCCGAGGCGGCGAACCGGTAGCCAAGCAGCGAGGGCACCGGCAGTCCTCCCGCCCTCGTGGCGACCTTCCCGAGCACGACCACCGAGCCGAACTGCAGCGAGGTCAGCAGGATGAACCCGACCCCGACGAGATCGGTCCGCGATCTCGCTCCCCGGGCTTCGGTGCTCACCCGGCAGGCATAGGCGGGCGCTTCGGCCGGTACCCGGAGGCGTCTTCCCACAGCGTGGCCAGACCCCGGAGCGTCTCCTCGCCGTCCGGATGGCCGACCAGGGAGACGCCGATGGGCATCCCGCTCGAGGATCGGCCTGCCGGCACGTTGACCGCGGGAAGGCCGGCGAGGTTGACCGAACATGTGATGAACCCGGGACCCACGTTGGCGACGTCGACGGACCGGCCGCGCCCGAGATCAACCGTCTGCTCGTCGACCCGCGGCGCGGGATATGGGGTGGTGGGAACGAGCAGGGCGTCGACCCCTTCCAGCCGCGCGAGGTACCAGCGGCGGATCTCCTCGCGGCGGCGGGCGGCCGCCGCTCGCTCCTCCGGCGAGATGCGCTCCCCGCGCTCGATCCAGTCGAGGACTTGAGGCGAGAGCAGCCGGCGCCGCTCCGGGTCCTTGAGCAGCGGGTGGGCTTCGGCGAATTCGGGCGTGCACACGTTCATCCACACGACTCGGGCGTCGTCGACCCCTCGCCCGTCTCGTCGCTCCACCCGCACGTCGCTGTGGTCTTCCAGGAGGCTCGCCGCGATTCGAACCGCTCCCATCACCTCTTCGTGGACCACATCTTCCAAGAACCCGTCGAGGACTCCGATCCGGTATCCTCCCTCGCCCGGGGCCGCGATCTCGGGGACGCCGGCGATCACCCTATGACCCTCCCAGAGGTCGGCGACCGTCTGGGCGATGGTCCCCGGACAGTCCATCGAGGGGGACAACGGCATCATGCCATCGAGCGGTAGCCGGGCGGTCGTCGGCTTGAGCCCATACGTCCCGCACAGCGACGCCGGGATCCGGATCGAACCGCCGGTGTCGGATCCCAGCGCCCACGGCACGATCCCCGCGGCGACCGCGGCCGCGGACCCACCGCTGGACCCGCCAGTCATCCGTTCGGGATCCCACGGGTTTCCGGTCCGGCCGCAGGCCGACGGAAGATTGGTCCCCCCCGCAGCGAGCTCGTGCTGGTTCGTCTTGCCGATCATGACCAGCCCGGCCCGGCGGATCCGTTCGATGACCGGGGCATCGTGCTTCGCGATCGTCCCCCGGTAGGCTGCACAGCACCCGGTGGTCTCGTGGCCGGACACGTCGAACAGGTCCTTGACGGCGATCGGCACGCCAGCCATCGGGCCGGAGCGGTGCGCGGGGGGCTCAGCGTCGATGCGGCGCGCCAGCTCGACCGCTTCCTCGCCCCACAACTGGGAGAACGCGTTGCTGCTGGGCTGCCAGGCCTCCGCCCGGGCGATGGCTCGCTCCACCAGCCCCACGGCCGTCACCGCGCCGTCCTGCAGCGCGGCAGCCATCGCGGCCGCCGACTCGAGCTCGCCGTCTCGAACCTCGGTCATGGTTGGCCCAGGAAGCGGACGACGCGCTCAACGATCTGTGGGATCGCCTCGTACATCCGCATGCCGTCGTCGAACATCATGAGCTCCGCGTTGGGCATGATCTCGGCGAGGATGCGGCCGACCTCGGCCGGGTGGATCACGTCTCCCTCCCGGCAGATCAGGAGGGTCGGGGCGGTCACCTTTCGCATCTCCTCGCGGTCCGACAGCGGCCAGTCGTCGATGACCTCCCGGATGGCCCTGGGGACGCCAACCGTGTTGAGGTCCTGCAGCAGGTTGCGGTCGAAGTCGCGCAGCCACGGATACTCGACGTAGGTCGCCAGGCGCTGCGGGTCGGACAACACGGCTTCGACGGCGTCCTCGATGGACTTGCCCTCCACCAGCCCCGCAGTTCGCAGCATCCGATCCCGGTACTGAAACGGCACGTCCAGGCCGGCCGGGAGCAGGAAGATCAACTTGCGGAACCGGTCTGGCTCCCGGGCGACGAGGTTCGCGATGGCCCCCGCCCCGAGCGAGGTGCCGATGGCGACCTCGGGTCCGTAAGCATCGGCCACGGCCTCAACGTCCCGGGCAAAGTCAGCGAAGCGATAGCCCCGCTCCGGTGACGAGCTGTGGCCGTGGCCCCGGAAGCAGAACCGGACCTTCGTCCCGGGGACGAGCGGGGTGAGCTGGGCCAGCTCCCGGCAGGAGTTCGTCAGGCCGTGGGCCAGGAGCGTCACGGGCTCGCCCTCGCCGTCGACCTCGACGTGGAGGGTGACGTCCTCAGTGACGAGCTCAGCCACCGGGGACGGCTCGTTGACGGCCGACAACACTCACGCGGTCTGCCCGAAGCTCCTCGTCCACGCCGCGATCCGCTCGGCCTTCCGCGTCTGGCGGCCGTCGATCGCCCGCACGACCAGGATGGCCAGGAGACCCAAGCCGACGAAGGCGAGATTGCCGAACACGAAGAGCCACGCCTCGACCCGCATGGACGAGACACCGGTCTGATCGGCGAACGCGGTCCCGACATTGAACAGCGCCTGCGTTACGAGGCGGGCCGCCCACCACACGCCCACGATCCCCGCTCCTCCCCGGGCCGCCCAGTCGACCGATCCGGCTTCGGGATCGCTCGCCTTGTACAGCTCCCGGACCGTGAGGAAGGGCATCACGATATTGGCGACGGGGATGAGCCACCAGGCCACCGCCCATCCAGGCGTGTATTTGAGCTGAGCCGCCCCGAGGGCCCGAAGGTTCGAATGGGCGCGGTGCTGCCACACCAGCCAGATGATCCCGGTGATGAGGGCGAAGAGAACGATGAATCCATCGACGCCGAGCGCGGCATCCCGGCTGTCCTGCAGTTCCTGGAAGCCGGCCGTGCCTCGTCTGAAGGAGGAGATCGTGCCGAGTCGGCCGCCCCACAGCCCAGCCGCCACCAGCCCGAGGACCATGGTCACCGAGATGAGGATCACCATGGCGCCCGCCAGGCCTCGACCCGAACGGTACGAGCCCGCAGGGGAGAATCGAACGTCTGGCGGGGCCGTTCCGCTCAGCGGGACCTCGATCGCTCTCGGCTCCCAGGCGGTGAAGCGGTTCCACGCCGTGCCCCAGCCCTCGTCGGTGCGAGGGAACCGCATGGTCGGCCCGCCGGGGGTCTCCCGGTCCCAGATGCCGAAGAAGCCCTGGCCGTAGCCAAGGATGTAGCGGGTGCCCGAATGGCTGAAGCGAAGGGCCCCCTCCCCGATGCGGGGACCGGCGGGAGATGGCTCTGGGGCCGGTGCCGGGGAGGTGTCCGCGACGGGAGCCATCGCGTCCTGGGGCGCTGCACTCGGGGACGTCGCGGCCGGCGCTGCTGGTCCTGGCGCCGAGGCCACGCCTTCCGCCGGCCCCGATGCCCCCGCCGACGCAGTGGTCGCGACCGGCCCACCTCCGGGGCCCTCCGGCTGGGGCACTTCCACCGCCTGAGGTTCCATCGCATGGAACCGGTTCCATGCCTGGGCCCACCCCTGGTCCGTCCTCGGATACCGCTCCATGGGTTGACCTGGCTGTTCCCGGGCCCAGATCCCGAAGAAGTCCCGGCCGTACCCGAGGACGTGGCGAAACCCTGAGTGGCTGAAGCGCACCGCGCCCTCGCCGGGGCCGGCCCCTGCAGGAAGGGACTCGGCGCCGGGTGGCGGTTCCTCCGAGCCCGACGCCGGCGGAAGCGTAGCCGCTCCCGGAACCGATGACCGTTCGGCTGCCGCGAGGTCGCTCTGGCAGTACCGGCACTTCACGGCCTCGTCCTGGATCCACTCTGCGCAGTACGGGCAGCGCTTCACGGCTCGTCCTCTTCCCTCGGCGGCCCTGCGAGCGTAGTCCGTTTGAAAGGAGCCACCAAGCAACCGGCCTTGCGGCTCAGCTCCGTCCCACGGCCGAACGCACCGCCCGGGCGATCTTCGCCGCCGAGATGCCCGCCCAGTCCCGAAGTTCCTCGGCCGTGCCCGACCCGGGCATCTCGGTGACGGCGAGTTTGATCACCCGGCCCGAGAGATCGACCCCGCCAGCCGCGAGCGCCTCCAGCACGGCGTCCCCCAGTCCCCCGTCGATCCAGTGGTCCTCGACCACGACCAGCAGTCCGGTGTCGGCGAGCGCGCGGCGAAGCGTCGAGCCGTCGATGGGCTTGACCGAGTAGGCGTCGATGACTCGAACAGGAACGCCGTCTTCGGCGAGCTGGTCGGCGGCCTCGAGCGCCTCGAACACCGTTACGCCAGCCCCGACGACCGCCGCCCGGTCACCGCTGCCGGACCGCAGGACCCTGCTGCCCCCCACGATGAACTCCTCCTGGGAGTCGTACAGCACGGGAGTCTTCTCGCGAGTCGTCCGCAGGTAGCTGATCCCCGGCAGGTCCACCATCTGCGCCACCAGCTTCGCCGTCTGGTTCCCGTCGGCCGGATACAGGACGGTCGACCCGTACACCGCCCGCATCATGGCCAGGTCCTCGAGGGCCATCTGCGACGGACCGTCCTCTCCGATCGACACCCCGGCGTGCGAGCCGCACAGTCGGAGGTTCGCCCTGCTGACCGCCGCCATACGGATGAAGTCGAACGCCCGGGTGAGAAAGGCCGCGAATGTCGCCGCGAACGAAACCTTGCCCATGGCCTGTAAGCCGACGGCCGCGCCGAGCATGTTCTGCTCGCCGATGTACATCTCGAAGAAGCGGTCGGGGGCCACCTTCTGGAAGTCCTCGGTGTGCGTCGAGTTCGACACTTCGCCGTCGAGCACGACGATGTCCGGCCGAGCCTTTCCCAGCACGGCGAGGGTCTCCCCGAACGCCTTCCGGGTGGCGACATCCTTGTCGTAGCTCGGAAGCGCCACACCCGTGCCGCCGATCGCCAGCGGCGCCACGTGCTCGGGTTTGGGCGGGGTGATCACGATGCTCCGCTCTCCGCCCAGTTCCTCGATGGCCTTCTTGGCCTGCTCCTGGTCGAGGGCCTTGCCGTGCCAACCCTCCGCGTCCGCGAGGAACGAGACCCCGTGTCCTTTGACGGTCTTGGCCACCACCAGGGTGGGCCGGTCTCCGTCCTCGGCCTCGCGGTAGGCCCGGTCGACCTGCTCGACGTCGTGGCCGTCGATCTTGATGGCCCTCCAGCCGAAGGCTTCGGCCCGCTTTGCATACACATCGCCTTCCCACTCGAGCATGGTCGGGCCACGCTGCCCCAAGCGGTTCATGTCGAGGATGCCGATCAGGTTGCGCGCTTCGTGGAAGGAAGCGTTGGCCATGGCCTCCCACACGGAACCCTCCACGAACTCGGAATCACCCATCAACACCCATACGCGACCGGGCAGATCGTCGAGGCGCATGGCCAGCGCCATGCCCAATCCGATGGGCAGCCCCTGCCCCAGCGAGCCGGTCGCCACGTCCACCCACGGCATCTCCGGGACGGGCGCGGGATGGCCCTGGAGCGGGCTCCCGAGCTTGCGGAACGACAGCAGCTCCTGGTCGGTGATGGCCCCGATCGCCTTGAAGGCCGAGTACAGCAGGGGCGACGCGTGCCCCTTCGACAGCACGAACCGGTCGTTGCCGGGATTCTTCGGATCGTCCACGTCGTACCGCAAGTGATCGGAGAACAGCACCGCCGCCAGTTGCGCCGCCGACATGGACGAGGTCGGGTGGCCGGAGCCTGCGGCGGTGGAGGCCCGGATGCTGTCGACACACAGCTGGGCCGCCAGCGCGTTCCACTCCTGCACCTTGTCCACGTCATCTCCTCCCGGCTCTTCGGCCCCATCCGAACGTACGAGGCAACCTTACCCGGCCTTCGGGGAACCATCGTCACGGGCGCCTCGGGGCGGGCTGCGGTAGGGTTCCCAACGCCATGGCGCTGCACATCGGGATCGGGCTGTTCACCGCGCAGGTCCCCCCCGACTCGCCGAGGACCTTCGTCCAGGAATACCGGGAGGTCGTCGATCTCGCTCGTCTCGCCGAGACGTTGGGGTTCGAGTCGGCGTGGGTCAGCGAGCATCACGGGTCGGGCGACGGCTACATGCCTTCGCTCCTCCCGACCCTGGCGGCGTTCGCCGCGGCAACCGAACACATCAAGCTCGGGACCGGCGTGGTCCTCACCCCCTTTCACCACCCCCTCCGCCTGGCAGAAGACGCCGCCATGGTCGACCTCATCTCGGGAGGGCGTCTGATCCTCGGGCTGGGGCTGGGCTGGAGGGAGGAGGAGTTCCGCATGTTCGGGGTGCCGCTGTCCGAACGCGTCCGCCGGACGGTGGAGACGATCGAGATCCTGCGCCAAGCCTGGACCGGCCGGCGCTTCTCCTACCAAGGGAAGAGCTTCTCGTTCGATCAGGTCCAGATCACACCGCCCCCGGCGCAGGAGGGCGGACCTCCCATCTGGCTCGGGGGGAGCGTTGAGCCGGGCATCCGGCGAGCCGGCCGGGTAGCGGACGGATATATCCGGACACGAGGCGGAGACGTCGAGAAGATGCGGCGCGACCTCCAGATCGCCGAGGAGGCCGCCAAGGCCGGGGGCCGCGATCCCGCGTCCCTGTCCTTCGCTCAGCTCCAGAACACCTTCGCGTGGGACGAAGGCGATGCCTGGGAGGTCGTCGGCAAGTACGTCGGGAACCAACTCGGCATCTACCGGGGGTGGGACAAGGGCGGCGACACCCCGGGCAAGGGGTTCCTCCTCGACCCACCCGAAGAAGCCACCATGCGGTGGCTGACGCCGGCCGGAACCTCGCAGGAGGTGGGGCACGCGCTCCGGCCCATGGTCGAGGCCTTCGCCGGGCGGAAGGAGTTCCACCTCATCGTGCGCCTGCACTACCCGGGGATGGACTTCGAGACGGCGTCGCGGGCGATGGAGCTGTTCGCCGAGCGGGTCATCCCCGCTCTCAAGGGAGACTGAGGCTCAAGCCCTCTGGCTCATCCGGGCCTGGGCGCGGTGTCCAGCAACTGCGGCGATCACCACCATGGCCAGGAGCCCCATCACTGCGAGCGCGATGGCCCACGGGAACACGACTCCGGTGGGAAGTTCCGTCGCGGTCACCGGCTGAGCCGGTGCCGGGGCGGCGATCGGAGCGGACGGAAGACCGACGGAAATCAGATAGGTCCGCAGCGCCGGCGGCGCGCTCCACCACAGCCCAGTCTTCTGGCCGGAGACGTTCGCCCCCTGCGAGAAGACAAAGGGCCTGCCCGGAGCGTAGGGGTAGAGGGTGACTCCGGAAGGGAGGCTGGTATCCGAGTAGTACTCCACGGCGTATCTCGGGCCGAGCGTGCTCGGGTCCGGAGGCAACTCGTACCAGCCGACATCCGGGCCGGCTTGCAGGAGACCGAGTTCGCGAACGACCAGCGTGATCTCATTGGATGACTCCTTCGAGCCATCCACCCCGTACTCGTACCAGTAGACCCTGCCCTTCACGGCGATCGGCGCTTTCAGGCCGGGGCCGGTGATCACGACCCTCCGGGGGATCGGAACCAGAGGGCCTTTGGCCAGGGCGGGGGCACCCGACAGGGTGACAAGGACTGCGGCGGCGGATGCGACCAGCGCGCACCTCATCATCTCGGGACCTCCAGGACTCGGGTTCGGTTCAAGTACGTCCCGGGGAGGCGATCGGTTCCCGTCTCCCAGACCATCGAACCCACTCCGGGCGCGCTCGATCCTCAGAAGCCGGGCCTCGAGCGGTCGGGTAGCTCCTCAGCGGCCTCCTTCAGGGCGTTCCACACCTCGCGGAACAGCTCGGCCGCGTAGGAGGGCGGCTGGCTGCCCTCTCCTCCCATCGCCCCGCGGAGGGCGGTGGCGGTGACCTCGGTGGCCTTGTCGAACAGGGACCGGTCGATCTCGGCCATGTCGAACCTCCTCCTTCACTCGTTGTCGACGACGCGGAGAAGGCTACCGAACCTGCAGCCGGGTATGGTGGCCCGATGCTCGTGACCACCGACTGGCTGGCGGCGCGCATCGGGGATCCCGGGCTGGTCGTGGTCGACATGCGCTGGCGGGAGCGGGGCTCCGGGCGCCGGGCCTACGAGCGGGGTCATATCCCAGGCGCCGACTACCTCGACTGGTCCACGGATCTGGTCGATCCTGACGCCCCGGTCGCGTTCACGCTCGCGTCGCCGGAACGGTTCGCCGCCGTGATGGCCCGGTGCGGGATCGGCCAGGAGACGACGATCGTGGCGTACGCCGACCGCATGGGGAACGGGCCCTTCCGGCTGTGGTGGGCGTGCCGCGTGTACGGCCACGACGACGTCCGGGTGCTGGACGGAGGTTTCGGCAAGTGGGACGCAGAGGGGCGGCCCGTTTCGAGCGACCCTGCTCCGCGGCGGCCTCCGCCTGACACGCCGTGGAGCCCCCGGCACGAGGCCCGGCCGGTCGCCCGGCCCAAGGACATCCTGGCGGGCAGGACCGACCGGGGGGTGGTGGTCCTGGACTCCCGCCCGCGAGAACAGTTCAAAGGCCGAGCGGTCTGGTTCGAGACCGGGCCCGTCCCGGCCGGCGAGGACGGCATCGCCAGGACCTCCCGAGGCGCGATCCGCGCCGGCCACATCCCGTGGGCCCACAACATCCCGTGGTCCGAGCTGTACCGAGAGGACCATACGATGAAGTCGCCCCAGCAGCTGCGAGCAATGTTCGCGGCAGCGGGCGCCACGCCGGACAAGCGAGCGATCACCTATTGCGGGTGCGGGATCTCGGCCTCTGCCCTGTTGTTCGCCGCGACGCTCGCCGGCATCGACGACGTCGCGTTGTACGACGCGTCGTGGGAGGAGTGGGGCCGCGATCCAGACCTCCCCGTGGCTCGAGACTAAGAGCCCTCCTCTTCGCGCGGTCGCGTGACGTGCCAGTGCCGGGGGAGCAGGAGCTCGTCGGCCTCCACGGGACCCCACGAGCCCGGCTGATACTCGATCACCGGGGGCGGGTGCTCCAGCACCGGCATGAGCAGCTCCCACGCCCGCTCCACTTCGTCCTCTCGTGTGAAGAGGGAGTGATCACCCTCTATGGCTTCGAGCAACAGATACTCGTAGGCCTCGAGCAGGGGCGTGCGGAAGGCCCGATCGTAGTCGAAGTCGAGCTGGGACCGATCCAGTTCGAGCCCGAGGCCCGGCTTCTTGATGTTGAAGGCGATCGAGATCCCTTCGTTCGGCTGGATCCGGAAGACGAGGGCGTCGCGCCCGAGAGGTGTGGCCTCGGTCCCCTTGAACACGTTGAAGGGGACGTCGCGGAACGAGAGCGAGGCTTCGGTCACCTTGCGCTTGAGCTTCTTCCCGGTCCGGAGGTTGAATGGGATGCCGGCCCATCGCCAGTTGTCGATCGACACCTGGAGGGCGGCGAACGTCTCGGTCTGGGAGTCCTTCGCCACGTCGGGCTCGTCCCGATACCCGACGTACTGCCCCCGGACCACTCGGTGCGGATCGATCGGCAGCATGGCCCGGAGGACCCGAACCTTCTCGTCCCTCAGCCGGTCGGGCTCGAACGACACCGGTGGCTCCATGGCCAGGATCGTCAGGACCTGGAAGAGATGCGTCACGACCATGTCCCGGAGCGTCCCGGTCTGTTCGTAGAAGCCCCCCCGCCCCTCGATCCCGATCTCCTCGGCCACGGTGATCTGCACGTTGTCGATGTAGCGGCGGTTCCAGATCGGCTCGAACATCCCGTTGGCGAACCGCACCACCATGACGTTCTGGACGGTCTCTTTCCCGAGGTAGTGATCGATCCGGAAGATCTGGGACTCCTCGAAGACCTCGTGCAGGGCGCGGTTGAGCTCCTTGGCGCTCTCCAGATCGTGGCCGAACGGCTTCTCGATGACGATCCGCGCGCCGGTGTGCAGGTTGCTCTCCGCCAGGCGGGCCACGATCTGCGGATAGGCGGCCGGCGGTGTGGCGCAGTAGTAGAACCGTCCGCCGTTCGTCCCCAGCGTCGTGTCGGTCCACTCGAGGTGTTCGCGGAGGTGTTCCATGGCCATCTCGCTGTCGAACGCCCCGGGCACGTAGAAGAGCCGCTTCGTGAACTCCTCCCACTCCTCTTCGACGGGGTCCGTCCGGCCGAACTGCTGGATGGCCTCCCGGGCCCGCTCGTGGAACTCCTGGTCGGTCTGCTCCGTCCGCGCGTAACCGACGATGGCGAACCCTTCGGGCAGGAGGCCCTCCACGAACAGGTGATAGAAGGCCGGGAGGAGCTTGCGTCTGGTCAGATCGCCGGAGGCTCCGAAGATGACGACGGCCTGCGGTTCGGCCGGCTTGACCGCCATCAGCCTGTCTCTTCGAGCTTCACCGCGTGACCGCCGAACTCCTGGCGGAGCGCGGCGATGACCTTCGCCGCGTAGGACTCCTCCTGTCGGGAAGCGAACCGCGAGAAGAGCGCCAGCGCGGTGATCGGCGCGGGAACGTTCTCGTCGATGGCCGCCTGCAACGTCCACCGGCCCTCACCTGAGTCCTCGACGTACCCGCGCACGGTGGCCAGCCGTGGGTCCTTCTCGTAGGCGGCCACGAGGAGCTCCAGGAGCCAGGACCGCACCACGCTGCCGTAGCGCCAGATGCCGGCGATAGCGGGAAGATCCAGTTCGAAGCCGGAGCCTTGGAGGATCTCGAAGCCCTCGCCGTACGCGGCGAGCAGCCCGTACTCGATCCCGTTGTGGACCATCTTCACGAAGTGGCCGGCGCCGGACCCTCCCACATAGGCGTAGCCGCCCTCGGGAGCAAGCGCCTTGAAGACCGGCTCGGTCCGGTCGAAGGCGGCACGGTCCCCACCGACCATCAGGCAGTAGCCGTTGGCGAGGCCCCAGATGCCGCCCGAGGTCCCGCAGTCCAGGAACGTGATGCCCTTGTCCTTCAGTTGTTCGGCGTGCCTGATCGACTCCTTCCAGTTGGAGTTGCCGCCATCGATGATGACGTCTCCCTCTGACATGAGTCCCATCAGGCGATCCAGCGTCTGTTCGGTCACCTCCCCGGCGGGCACCATGATCCAGACGATCCGGGGGGACTCCAGCTTGGCCACGAGGTCCTCGAGCCTCTCGGCCGGTTCCGCCCCGGTCGCCCCCACCCGCTGGCGCGCGTCGGGGTTCGGGTCGAAGGCCACCACCTGGTGGCCGAACCGGATCAGCCGGATCGTCATGTTCCCGCCCATGCGGCCGAGCCCGACCATCCCGAGCCTCATCTGCTCACACTCCTTCTGCGGCCTGTGACGCCAGGTTCTTCAGGTCGACATCTTCGTCCCGCAGCAGCGCGGGGTCGAACGGCCGCCTCGCCCGGATGAGTCCCGCGGACCGTCGGACGTCTTTGCCTCGGTCCAGTCCCGCCACGGCCTTCACCACGCCTCCGGACAAGTAGAAGGCCACGAACTTTCGTTCTTCCAGGCTCCCCCGGATGACCAGCCTGTCCCAGTCCGGCGCGTATCCCAGGTACTGGAGGTTGTGCCGGTACTGGTCGGACCAGAACCAGTGGGGATCGTCGAAGACCGAGTCCACACCCATCATGTTGCGGGCGGCGGCCGCCCCCTGCTTGAGCGCGTTGTCCCAGTGCTCGACCCGCATCCGCCGCACGAAGATCGGATGCCAGTGGTTGGCCACGTCGCCGGCCGCGTAGACGCCCTCGACATTCGTGCGGCAGAATTCGTCGACGATCACGCCGTTGTCGAGGTCGATCCCCGAGCCCTCGAGCCACTCGACGTTCGGCTGGATGCCGACGCCTACAACGACGAAGTCGCCCGCCACCCGAGTCCCCTTGTCGGTGACTACAGCTTCCACCCGGCCGTCTCCCTGGAAGGACGCCACGGCCTCGCCGAAGTGAAACCGGACACCCTGGTCGCGATGGATCGCTTCGTACACCTTCGCCACCTCCGGCCCGAGGACCCGAAGGAGCGGCGCCGCGAAGAACTCGATGACTTCCACCTCCACCCCGAGCTGGCGGAAAGAGGCCGCCACTTCCGATCCGATGAAGCCCGCGCCCACGATCACCGCTTTTCGGCCGGCCGAGGCCTCGTCCCTGATGCGGTCGGCGTCCTCGATGCGCCGCAGGTCGAAGATGCCTACCAGGTCGTGTCCCGGCACCGCCAACCCCCGGTTCCGTCCTCCCGTCGCGATCAGCATGCGGTCGAAGGGAATCCGCTCGCCGTCCTCCAGCCCCACGGTTCGCTCAGCCGGATCGAGGTCCCGGGCGCGAACCCCCAGCCGCAGCTCCACGTCCGCCTCGTCGTACCAGGACCTCGGGTGGAGCAGGGTGTCGTCGGCCTTCGACTCCCCACGGAGGTAGTCCTTGGAGAGCGGCGGCCGCTCGTACGGCGGGTGCGGCTCCTCGCCGACGATGACGATGCGGCCGTCGAACCCTTCGCTGCGAAGCGTCGTGGCTGCCGCCCCCGCGGTGAGGTTCCCGCCGACGATCAGAAAGGTGTTCCGGCGCGAGCCGTCCACCGGGCGAGGATAGCGCCGGCCGCGCGGTCGGCCGGTTCCCCGGCGTTCTCAGGTCGCTAGGCCACCCGGCCGAACACCGCGAGCAACTCCGTCTGCTTGTCCGCGCCCGGAGGGGCTTCCACCCTCGGCCCGAAGAGGCCGGTCGACTTGAGCTCTTCCTCCTTCGGCTTGAGCTCGGCATGGAGCTGGTCGACGATCTCGGGATCGATGGCCTCGTCGTCCCCGATGGCCCTGGCCAGGTCCCACCCGTGGATCGCGAGGTCGGTCATCACTTCGGAGATGTAGTGGTGGGCGGTCACGTCGCCGTAGGAGACGTGAACGATGGTATCGAGGGACGCGGAGCGAACCGCGGCGGCGGACTCCTTCGCGGACTGATCCCACGCCGACTTCGGGTCCTCGCCGAGCAGGTCGCCGTCGAACCGGTCGCCCACGTCGCCGATCTTCTTGCCGTCGAGCATCGGCGGCATCCACAGGTTCTCCGAGACGAGATGGTTCACGAGGACCCGCACGTCCCATTCGGTGCACGGAGTGCGTCCGTGCCACTGGCCCTCCCCTACCTTGTGCACGTGCCGGCCGAACCGTTCCAGCGCCCGCCGGTACAGCTCCTTCACATCTGGCATCGCGACTCCTCTCGGTCGATCGGGCCGAATCATAGAGACTTGTCCCGTGCCCGAACTGCCCGACGTCGAACACTTCCGCCAGGCCTTCCGCCGACACGCTACGGGCAAGACGGTGGCCTCTGTTGCCGCCGATCCCACCATCGTCAGGAATGCCACAGTCGAGGCCCTGGAGCAGGCTCTCCCCGGCCACCGGTTCGAGGACCCCGACCGCCATGGGAAGTGGCTGATCTGCTGGACCGATGGCCCTGCCCTGCTCCTCCATTTCGGGATGACCGGCGACCTGGTGTGGTCCGGGGACGAGCCCGAGCGCCATCGGCACGACCGCCTGGTACTCGTGTTCGTCGAAGGGGGCGAGCTGCGCTACCGGAACATGCGCAAGCTGGGCGGGATATGGCTGGCCCACGACCGGGGCGAGGTCGAGCGGATCCTCGGCGGGCTCGGGCCCGACGCCCTCGGCGTCAGCCGCAAGGAATTCCAGGAGCGCCTGGGGAGGCGCAGGGGCGAGGTGAAGGCCGCCCTGATGGACCAGGGGTTCGTGGCCGGCGTCGGCAATATCATGGCCGACGAGGTCCTGTGGCAGGCGCGTCTGCATCCACGCAGGACCGTGCACTCCTTGAGCGACGAGGAACGCGAGCGTTTGCACGTCGACATGCGACGGGTCCTTCGGGAAGCCGTCCGCGGCTACGACTTCGTGGAGCGGAAGCGAACATGGTTGTCCCACATCCGGGGGATGACAGGAGCGGCGTGCCCTCGATGCGGGACGCCGCTGGCTCGGATCACCGCCGCCGGCAGGACCACGTATTTCTGCCCGAGCTGCCAGCCGGCCCCGCCGCCCGTAGGATGACCGCGTTGACGGCAACGGCGAAGCTCGTCCTGACCGCACTGATGTTCGCGGTGGCCCTGGGGCTGCTGGCGGTGGCGGCGGCCACTAAGTCAGCCATCCCGCTCTTCTTCATGTGGGCGCCGCTCTTCGCGGTTCCTTGGCTGTTGGCCCGCCCCGGACCAGGCGAGGCGCCGTCCGGCCGGCCCGGCTAACGCTTCTTCTTCACCGATCGCGCCGCGCTCTTCTTCGCCGTCGAGGCCTTCCTCGTGGCGGCCTTCCTGGCGCTCTTGGCCTTGGCCTTGGCCTTGGGGGCGGCCTTCGGCGCGCCCTTGCGACTGCGGGCGGCCAGCCTCTCCCCCGCGGCGGCCACGGACGCTCCGGCCCGCTTGGCCATGGCGGGGGCCCGTTCGGCCACCTTGCGGGCCACCTTCGGCGCCCCTTCGGCCACCTTGTCGGCCACCTTCTTCACCGCGCCAGGGGCGCGAGCCCCCACACGTTTGGCGGCGGGTCCGACCTTGTCCGCCACGGTCTTGGCCACCTTCGGCGCCCCCTCCGCCACCTTCTTCGCCACGCCTGGAGCCTTCGAGGCCACCTTCGCCACCGCTTGGGCCGCCGAATCCATCAAGTCCTTCGCTCGCTTGCTCATCCCGTCCTCCTCTCGTCGTGAGTCTTGCCCAGGGCGGGCTCGAGGGCAACAACGTCGCCGCTCGCGTCCGAGTGCCACCACACGCAAGGCGTAGGCTCTTGCTTGCCATGGCCAAGGGCGATCCCCCACGGGTTCGCGACCTCCCCGCTCCTCGCCGGAGCGAGAGCGCCATCGGGCCGCTGTTCCGAACGGTCTTCAAGTGGCCGTATCGCGTCGCCCTGGCCGGCCTGTACCGGGCCGGCCTCCGCCCCTGGCAGCTGACCTTTCTGTCCCTCGCCACGAACGGACTCATCGGATGGATGCTGGTCACCGGGCGGCGCTTCGTGCCGGGGCTGCTGCTGATCCTGGCGGGGCTGCTCGACATCTTCGACGGCGGGCTGGCGCGTCTGCGTGGAGAAGCGAGCCGGGCCGGGGCGTTCCTGGACTCGGTGACGGACCGGGTCTCGGACTTCATACTGTTCGGCTGCCTCTTCTGGTCGCTGGCTGGACGGGGCCAGGGGCATCGCCTGTCGGCCGCACTGGCGCTGTCCACCTTGATCGTCTCGATGCTGGTGAGCCACATCCGGGCCGAGGCCGAAGCGGAAGGCATCGCGCTGACCGAGGGGTTCGTCCAGCGGCTGGAGCGCTACGTCCTGTTGATGATGGGGCTGACGATACCGGGCGCCCTCACTCCGGTGCTGGCCCTGACGACGGCGTTGGGTTCGATGACGGTGATGCAGCGAGCCCTCTCGGCCTGGCAACAACTGTGGGGCGGCGTGTCGGAGGGGCGTCAGAAAGAGTGACAAAAATCGCAGGCCCCGATTGACTGGAGAATCGGGCCGGAGGTATAAACGCCATTGGAGCTGCTGGAGTCTTCGGACTCCGGCGGCTCCGTTTTTGGGACAGGAATCCGGTCACACGTCCAGTCGCCCGCGGCGTTTGCCTCGCGGCTGGGGGCCGCACAATAATCTACCGCGTGGTAGACGACCCGAGCGCCCGGGGCACGGCTTCTCGCATCCGGGCCTCACTTGCGGGCAAGCACGTCCTGGTCACCGGCGTCACCGGGTTCCTCGGGACCGCGCTCCTCGAACGTCTCCTCGCGGAGTTCCCCGACACGCGCATCACCCTGCTCGTTCGCGGGCGGTACGGCAGCTCGCCCATCGCTCGGGTCCAGGAGGTCCTGGCCGGCAACTGCTTCCGCGCGCTGCGAGAACGCATCGGGGGGGACGGCATGGAGCGCCTGCTGGGCGAACGCGCCACGATCCTGGAAGGCGACGTGGCGGAGAACCTCCCCGACCTCCCCGCCGACCTCGACCTCGTGCTGCACTGCGCGGCCACCGTGTCCTTCGACCCTCCGATCGACCACGCCTTCTCCATCAACCTGCTGGGGGCCACCCGCGTGTACGAGGCCGTGGCGGCGAGCGGGAGCCGGCCGCATCTCGTGCACGTCTCGACCGCCTATGTGGCCGGGATGACCAAGGGCGTCGTGCCCGAGACGACCCTCGAGCACCGGGTCGACTGGCGGACGGAGGCGGAGGCCGCCTCGTCCGCGCGGCGACAGGTCGAGGACGCTTCGCGCAAGCCCGAGATGCTCGACCGGTTCATCGACAAGGCGCGCGTCGAGCACCGCCGGGCCGGGCCGATCGAGGTGGCGGCGGCAGCGGAGGAGCACCGCCGGCAATGGGTGGACAGCCGCCTCGTGCAGTACGGCCGTGCCCGGGCTCAGGCCCTGGGGTGGCCGGACGTGTACACGTTCACGAAAGCGCTCGGCGAGCGAGCCACGGAGGAGCTGGCCTCCGAGCACGGGCTTGCGCTGTCGATCGTTCGCCCGTCGATCATCGAGAGCGCCCTCGAGCACCCCTACCCCGGGTGGATCGAGGGCTTCAAGATGGCCGAGCCCATCATCCTGGCCTACGGGCGCGGCTCCATCCCCGAGTTCCCCGGCCTCCCCGAAGGCGTCGTCGACCTGATCCCCATCGACCTCGCGGTGAACGCGATGCTGGCGGTCGCGGCGAACCCGCCGGAACCCGAAGGCGGCGCCGCGTACTACCACGTCTCATCGGGTTCCCGGAACCCCTTGACCTACGTGAAGCTCTACGAGCACGTCCGGGAGTACTTCGAGCTGCATCCTCTCCCCGAGCGAGGCCGAGGCGAGATCCGCGTCCCCGAGTGGAGGTTTCCCGGGCGACGAAAGGTCGAACGCAAACTCCGAGCTGGGGAGAAGCTGCTCGACGCGACCGACCGTCTGGTCTCGAGGCTACCCCGTTCGAATCGCGTCCGCGAGCTGGTCCGTCGCGTGGACCGGGAACGGGGCCGCCTGGACTTCGTCCGCCGCTACGCCGACCTCTACGGCGCCTACGTCGAGATCGAGGTCATCTACACCGACGACCGGATGCTCGCTTTGCACCGGTCGCTGCCCGAGGAGGACCGCCGGGACTTCCCCTTCGACTCGAGCGTGATCGACTGGCGCCACTACCTCCAGGACGTGCATTGCCCGGCGGTAACGGTCGCCCTGCGCGCCATCACACCGGAGCGGCCCAAGCCGACCGTCCGGGTGGTCCCGCGCCAGGACGGCGTGCTGGCAGTGTTCGACATGGAGGGGACGCTGCTCGATTCGAACGTCGTCGAGTCCTATCTGTGGCTGCGGATGGCCGAGCTGCCGAGGGCCGACTGGCCGGGCGAGGTAGCCGCCGTGGCACGCTCGCTTCCCCGCTATCTCGGGGCAGAGCGGCGTGACCGGGGGGAGTTCCTGCGCACGTTCTACCGGCGCTACGAGGGCGCCTCGGTGGAGGGTGTGGAACGGCTGGTGGACGAGGACGTGTCCGAGCTGCTGCTGCGGCGGCTCTCTCCAGCCGCCGTAAGACGCATCCGCGAGCATCGTTCGGCCGGCCACCGCACGATCCTCATCACCGGAGCGCTCGACTGCTTCGTGCGGCCGCTGGCTCCGCTGTTCGACGAGGTCGTGGCCACCTCCCTCGCTTCGGAGGACGGCCGCTACACCGGGTATCTCCGGCAGCCCCCGCTGGTGGGCGAGGCCAGGGCGGCGTGGCTTCGCGCCCATGCCGAACGGACGGGCGCGGACCTCAAGCGCTCCTACGCCTACGCGGACAGCCACTCCGACCTTCCGCTGCTGCGCGTGGTAGGGAATCCCGTCGCGGTCAACCCGGACGTGTCGCTGTACCGCGTGGCCCACCGGCGCCGGTGGCCCATCGAGGACTGGAAGGGCTCGAAGGGCACCCCCCGGGTCCTCGTCCCCGAAGGAGCGGTGCTCTGATGCTTGCGCTCGAGCTGTACCGGTCGGTCACCCGTTACGTGGCGGCTCGTGCCATAGGCGACCGGGTGCCGGGACTGCTCGCCGGGCCGCTCGCTCCCCTCCGTCTGGTCAATCGGGACGAGCCGGTCCTGGCCGCCGATGGATGGGCCCGAGTGCAACCGCGCCTGTCGGGCATCTGCGGTTCGGATCTCGCCACGATCTCCGGGCAAGTCTCGTTCTACTTCTCCTCGCTGGTGTCGATGCCGTTCGTCCCCGGCCACGAGGTGGTGGGGGACCTCTACGACGAATGTGGGGACCTTCCAGCTGGCACCAGGGTGGTGCTCGAGCCCGTGCTGTCGTGTGGACCTCGGGGACTCGAACCGTGCCCCTCGTGCGCGGGAGGTTCCACCGGGCGGTGCGACCGAATCACGGTCGGCCACGTGGCCCCGGGCCTCCAGACCGGCTACTGCGCCGACACGGGAGGCGGGTGGGGTGGGACGTTCGTGGCCCACCGGTCGCAGCTTCACCCCGTCCCGGATTCGATGACCGACCGCCAGGCCGTCCTGGTCGAACCGCTGGCCTGCGCTGTTCACGGGGTGCTGCGGGCCCGTCCGGAGGCGGGGGCTTCCGTGCTGGTGGTGGGCGCCGGGACGGTCGGCGCGCTCACGGTGCTCGCCCTGCGGGCGCTCACTCCCGCCGGCCGCGTCGTGGTCGTGGCCAAGCACCCGCGGCAGGGCGAGCTGGTCAGGGAGCTGGGGGCGACCGACGTGGTCGACCCCAAGGAGGCCGTGACCGCGCTCCGGCGGGCCACGCGGGCCTACCGGTTGGACCCCGAGCGAGGCGGCGCCTATCTGCTGGGCGGCGTCGACGTGGCGATGGACTGCGTCGGTTCCAAGTCGTCGCTCGACCTCGCCCTCCGCACCACCCGGGCCGGCGGCCGGGTCGTGCTGGCGGGGATCCCGGCGGCCGGGGCCGACCTCGCGCCCGTCTGGTTCCGCGAGCTCGAGCTGACCGGGGCTTACACCGGTGGGACCGAGCTCACCGAGACCGGGCCGCGTTCGACCTTCGACCTGGCCATCGAACTGGCCGGCCAAGCGCCGCTGGAGGGCATGGTCGGAGGTGAGTACCCGCTGTCGCGGTGGCGGGAGGCGCTCGATCACGCCTTCGCCGCGGGGCAGCTGGGGACGTCGAAAGTCACGTTCAACCCACGAGGGGAGTGAGATGCCGAGACCGGGATTCGTGTTGGAGGTGGACGAGCGGACGCCACCGATCCTCGTGCACGAGGGCGAGGGGTTCCGGCTCCAGAAGTTCCCGCTGGGGACCCGCGTGATCTACCCGCCGGACTCACTGCCCGGCATCAACGACGTCACCGGCGCCATCCGCCACGCCCTCCTCAACCCCTCGAACTCCGAGCCCCTCCCCGAGCTGATGAAGCCGGGCATGCGGCTGACCATCGCCGTCGACGACATCTCGATCCCCCTGCCGCCCATGCAGACCCCGGACATCCGGGGCCGGATCATCGAGCAGGTCCTGGAGATCGCCGCTCGCCGCGGCGTCGACGACGTGAAGGTCGTGGTGGCGAACTCGCTGCACCGTCGCATGACCGCCTCCGAGATCAAGCGGGCGGTCGGCGAGCGTGTGTTCCGGTCCTTCTGGCCGAACGACCTCACCAACCACGACGCCGAAGACCCGGCTGCCCTCGCCTACATCGGCCAGACGGACCGCGGCGAGGACGTGGAGATCAACCGGAGGGCGGCCGAGTCGGATCTCCTCGTGTACGTGAACATCAACCTGGTGGCCATGGACGGCGGCCACAAGTCGGTGCCGGTGGGACTCGGTTCGTACAAGTCGCTCCGGCACCATCACACCGTGCACACCATGCTCAACTCGCGGTCGTACATGGACCCCACCCATTCCGCGTTGCACGATTCCTGCGCACGGATGGGCCGGCTGCTCGCCTCGAATGGTCTGCGGATCTTCACCATCGAGACCACGCTCAACAACGAGACCTTCCCCAAGCCGTTCGGATTCATGAACAAGCGGGAGTGGGAGTGGTCGCTGGCCGACCAGGGCACGTACCTGGCCGCCAGGCGCGCCAACGACCGATCTCCGGCCCGCGTCCGGCGTGAGGTGTTCCAGCGCATCGCCTCGCCCTACGGCGTCACCGGGATCCACGCCGGGGAGACCGAGGCCGTGCACGCGCAGACGATGGCGAACGTTCACCGCCAGCAGCTCGTGGAGGTGGACGGGCAGTCGGACATCATGGTGGTCGGGCTTCCTTACATCTGCCCGTACAACGTGAACTCGATCATGAACCCCATCCTGGTGCAGTGCCTCGGGCTCGGGTACTACTTCAACCTGTACCGCAACAAGCCGGTGGTTCGCCCGGGCGGCGCGATGATCCTGTTCCACCCGGTGCCGTGGGAGTTCCACCAGGTCCACCACCCGAGCTACGTGGACTTCTTCGAGGAGGTCCTGTCCGAGACGAACGATCCGGCGCAGGTCGAGGCGAAGTTCGAGCACCAGTACGCCACCGACCCCTGGTACATCCACCTGTACCGGAACAGCTACGCCTATCACGGCGTGCATCCCTTCTACATGTGGTACTGGGGCGCCCACGCCATGGACTACCTGGGCGATGTCATCTTCGTGGGCGCCGACCGCAAGGCCGTCCGGCGCATGGGGTTCCGGACCGCGTCGAACTTCGCCGACGCGCTCGAGATGGCCGAGGAGACGGTAGGACGTTCTCCCCGCATCACCTACCTGCACGTGCCACCGCTCGCCCTCGCGGAGGTCCGGTGATGGCGGGGCCGGGGGCGGGGTCGCTCCTCGACGAGGTCCGTCAGGTCGCCCGAGGATGGCGGTGGACCCGGCGCGCGCTGGTTCCGCGGTCGGCCGAGCCATGGCTCGCCGATCCCGAGCCTCGCGAGTTCCCCACGGCATGGGCGCGAACGCCCGCCGCCAAGGCGGTGCGGGAAGGGCTGCTGCGGTTCGGGTTCCGTCCGCTCGTCTGGAACGAGACCGCGCCAAGGGTAGAGGGCGTGGACAACCTGGAGGCGGTCAGGCCCCCCGTGATCTTCGTGGCCAACCACGCGAGCCATGTCGACACGCCCCTGTTCCTCTGCTCGCTCCCCAAGCGGTGGCGGCAGCGGACGGCGGTGGCCGCGGCGGCCGACTACTTCTTCGACGTGTGGTGGCGGGCGGCGACCACCGCGCTCGTGTTCAACACGTTCCCCATCGAACGCAGCGGCGGGAAGCGGGCCACCGTCACGGCTCGCCAGCTCATCACGGAAGGGTGGAACCTCCTGGTCTTCCCGGAAGGGACGCGGTCGAAGGACGGATGGGTGGGGCGCTGGCGGCACGGGGCCGCCCGGTTGGCCACCGAGTACCGGGTTCCGGTCGTTCCCGTGGCCATCCGGGGGACCTTCGCCGCCATGCCTCGCGGACGGTCCTGGCCGAACAAGGGGCGGATGCCGTTGTCGGTTCGGTTCGGCCGGGCGCTGTGGCCTGCCGACGGCGAGGACTTCGGTTCGCTCTCCCGCCGCATGCAGCAGGAACTGGCCCGGTTGTGGGACGAGGACGCCACCACCTGGTACGCCTCGCTCCGCCGTGACGCCGAAGGCCGCACGCCCTCCGTGGCGGGTCCCCAGGGCGCGCGTTGGAGACGGGTGTGGGAGTCCAGCCGTCCGCTCCCCCGCCGGGGCCGGAGGAAGGTCTGGCGATGACCCGGCCGCGCGGCGAGGCCACCCGGCGAAGACTCCTCGAAGAGGCCATCAAGCAGTTCGGACGGAGCGGCTACGAGGGCACGAGCCTGGAGGCCGTGGCCGGAGCCGCGGGGGTCCGCAAACAGACCCTCCTCTACTACTTCCCTTCGAAGGAAGCTCTCCTGGAGGCGTGCGTGGGGAGGACCAGCGAGCGGGTGGCGGCCGCACTGTCAGAGGCCCTCGAGGCCGAATCGTCCAGCTCCCGCAAGGCCGAAGCGGTGATCCACACGATCTTCCGCTTGGCCGAAGAGTGGCCCGAGTTCCCCCAGTTCGTCCGGGAGGCCGGCCGGCTCGGGCCCGACGTGGTTGCGCGGTTCGCGGGGGTCTTGGAGCCGCTCCGGTTGCGGGCCCTGGCCTTCCTGGCGCGAGGGATGAAGGACGGGCAGATCCGCCGCCAGGACCCCGCGCTGCTGCTGTTCACGCTGTACACGGCCGTGATCGGCTCGATCACCGAGGCCGGAGTGCTCCGGGCGGTGGTCGGCGAGGACCGCGGCCGCATGGCGTTGCACCGGCGGGAGCGGGAGGTGCTGAGCTTCGTCCGGAACGCCCTCGCTCCGACCGGGGAGCGGGCGGACGAGCCGCCGGCCCGGCGCGCCCGCACATCCGGCTAGGTCAGGACGTTCATCCTCCCCTGCCGGTAGCCCTGGAGGTCGACCTCGACCTCGCCCCATCCCATCTCGCGCAGCGTTTCGATCAGCTCCGGAAGCCTCGGATGGCCGAGCAGCCGGCCCACTCCCTCGGGTGCGACCTCGATGGCGGCTCGGTCCCCGAAATCGCGCACCCGCACCGGAGCGAACCCGAGGGCCCGAACGGCCTGTTCGGCCCGGTCGATCCGGGCGAGCAGGTCGGGCGTGATCCGGATGCCGAACGCCAAGCGAGAGGAGAGACAAGCCAGCGCCGGCTTAGTGGCGACCTTGAGACCGAGCAGCGCGGCCACGGCCCGAACGTGGGCCTTGCCCACTCCCTCTTCCAACAACGGGTTGCGCACGCCCTGCTGTTCTGCCGCCATCAACCCCGGCCGCACGTCGAGTTGGTCGTCGGCGTTGGCCCCTGCCAGCACAACCGACCCCCGCGCTTCGGCGGCGATCCTTCGAAGCACGCCGTAGAGCTCGGCCTTGCAGTGGTAGCAGCGCATGGTGTCGTTGCGCGCGTACGCCTCCCGCTCGACCTCGCGTGTCTCCACGACCGTGTGGGCCACCGACAGCGCGGCGGCGGTCTGCCGGGCCGACTCGAGCTCGCCGGCCGGATAGCTCGGGGAGACCGCCGTGACCGCGGTAACGCGCTCCGGGCCGAGCGCGCGGGCCGCCAGCGCCGTCACCACCGCGGAGTCGACCCCGCCGGAGAACGCCACCACGGCGCGGTCCGAACCGTAGCCGGCGATGCGCCGTTCCAGGCGCTCCAACAGAGCGGCGATCATCGTTTCGACGCGGCGTAGCGGAGCGCTCGGGCCGCTGCGGCCGCTTCCTCGTAGACAAGACGCACCGGCCGTCCGGTCCGCGCGGCCAGCGCCGCCACGTCGTCGTGCTCCGGCGTGGCCGTGATGACGCGGCCTTCCAGGAATCCCACCTTGACCCGCACGCTGCCCTCGGTCAGCTCCACCGAGGCGATCCGCCGCTCCAGCTCGGCCCGGGTCACCCGGTGCGAGCGCACCCCGAAGGTCGACGTGGCCTCGAAGAAGGTGGTTCGGAGGCGGGGCTCGGCGTCGGGCTCGCCGATGGCCGAGAGCAAGATCCCCGGCCGACCCTTCTTCATCTGGATGGGCGTGGTCCACGCGTCGAGGGCGCCCGCCGCGAACAGGGCCTGGACCGCGTCGGCCATCAACTCGGGCGTGAGGTCGTCGATGTTCGCCTCCATCACGACGAGCTCTCGGGCCGGCGCTCCCTGGAGCGCTCTGGAGCCCACCACGACCCGCACCAGGTTCGGCCGGTCCGGCGGATCCTTCGTCCCGGCCCCATAGCCGATCGATCCGATCGTCATCTCCGGGAAGGAGTCGGTGGACGCACCGAGTGCGGCGAAGATCGCGGCAGCCGTGGGTGTGACGATCTCTCCGGCGCCGCCGGCGCGCGTGCGGAAGCCCCGCAGCAGTTCCAGCGTCACCGGAGCGGGGAGTGGCAGGGAAGGATGGTCGCCCCACGCCGGGAGCGTCCCTTCGGCCTCCAGCGGAACCGTGGAGACCAACATTTCTTCGATCTCCAGCCCATCGAGCGCGGCGGCGACCCCCACCACGTCGAGGATCGTGTCGTCGTCGCCGAGCTGGTGCAGTTGCAGCTCCGACGGGGCCGAGCCATGGATCCGCGCTTCGGCCTGTCCCAGCCGGTCGAGCACCGACCGCGCCGCAGCGGCCACCGGCGGAGGCAGGGTCGCACGGTCGACGGCGGCGACGAGGTCGTGGGGCGAACGGGGCTCGGGCGTCTCGGCGTCGGGCCCATCCGAACCCGGTTGAATGCGGAGCAGTTGCCCGCGCATCCCGCCGCGTTTCACGGAAACGGCTTCGAAGGTGAACCGCCCCGGAAGCACGGCCTCCACCGCGTCCCGGACGGCGGACATCGGCGCCCCGGCGTCCAACAACGCCGCCAGCAGCATGTCGCCGGCCGCCCCGCCGATCACATCGACGTACAGCAGCGCGCTCACGAGCCTGCTCTCGCCCGCCCGGCTCGACGGGCCACGAGCGCGGCCGCGTATCCGGCGCCCACGCCGTCGTCGATGTTCACGCACACCACGCCCGGCGCGCACGAGCTGAGCATCGAGAGCAGCGCGGCCAGGCCTCCGAAACTCGCGCCATAGCCGATGCTGGTGGGACAGGCGATGACGGGCCCCGTCGCCAACCCCCCGACCACGCTGGCCAGCGCGCCTTCCATCCCGGCCACCACGACGACCGCGTCGGCGCGCGCCAGCCGCTCCCGGTGCCCGGCCAGCCGGTGCAGGCCCGCTACGCCGACGTCGGCGACCAGCTCGACCCCGGCACCCATCACGGTCGAAGTCAGCGCAGCTTCCTCGGCCACCGGGAGGTCGGATGTCCCGGCCGTCATCACCAGGATGCACCCGGTCGCGGGTGGAACGTTCCGCATGATGGCCAATGCGCCCGGCCGAGGACGTTCCTCGACCGGCCAGCCCGACTCACCGGCCACAGCGCGAACCGCCGATGCCTGTTGTGCGTCGGCCCGCGTCACCAGCACCGGCCCGTCGTTCCCTTCGAGGAGCCGCCGCACGATCCCCGCCACCTGCGCGGCCGTCTTCCCTTGCCCGTACACGATCTCGCAGGCGCCCTGTCGTAACTCGCGGTGGTGGTCGACCTTGGCGAACCCGAGGTCGGCGAAGGGGAGGTCTCGAAGGGCGTGCGCGGCTTCGGCGGGAGAGACCTCGCCCCCTGCCACCCGGCTCAGGAGGTCGCGGAGACGGGCCTCATATGCAGAGGCCGGCGCGTCCAAACGGTTCTCGTGCGGCGTGTCGTGACGATCGTCCTGCCTGATCACCACGCCACGATAGCCCAACCCGGCCGGAGATCGCAGGCGGAATCTCAGCCCTTGACGATCAGCGTCCCTTGCATCCCCAGGCTCTGGTGGAAGCGGCACACGAACGTGTACGTCCCCGGGGCCAGGTCGATCTCGACCTTCTGGCTCTGGCCGCCGTTGTTGACCACGTCGATGCCCCTGCCCTGGATGGTGAAGGTGTGGGAGACGCTGCTCACGTTCTTGACGTCGACGGTCTGGCCCTTCGTGACGGTGAGCCGGACCGGCGAGAAGACGAACTGGCCGCCTGGCCCCTGCTGCACCGTGGCGGCCGTCACGGCCGAGCCCTGGCTGGAACCGCCATACCCGCCGCCGTAACCGCCGTAACCACCGGTCCCGCCGCCCGTGGCGGTCGGCGCCGGCGTGGTCCGCCCCGCCGCACTCGGGCTCTTGGTGGCGCACGCTGCGCCGATCAGCGCCAGGCCGACGGCGCATCCCATGACGGCCTTCATCGGTGCTGCGATCCGAGCCATCACTCGCTCTCCTCGTGTCCGCTTCCAGCAGTAATACGGACGAACCCATCGGTCGGCCTCGGCGGCCGGGGAGGAGATGTGAAGAGATCGTCGCGTGGAGTCAGGACGGACGGAACGGCTCGCAGCGCACGACCTGGTAGGTGAAGGTGCCGCCGGGAGCTTCATAGGTCACGCGGTCGCCCACCCGCCGACCCAGCAGGGCCGAGCCCAGCGGCGACGCTGAGGTCACCGTCCGGACCCCCGGGGACCTCTCCTCCGGCGACAGCGCGACCAGGTACGTCTCGTCCTCGTCATCGACACCTGCCTCGCCGTCGGTCAGGCGAAGCGTCACGAGCGTCCCCGGCCCCACCTCGTCGCTCTCGACCACCTCGATGATGTCGGGGTCCTTCAGCATGTGCTCGAGCGACCGGATGCGCGCCTCCATCAATCCCTGCTCGTGCTTGGCCGCGTCGTACTCGGCGTTCTCCATGATGTCGCCGAATTCCCGGGCCTGAAGGAGGCGCTCGGCCATCTTCGTTCGGCCGTCGGCCTTCAGCCCTTCGAGCTCCTTCCGCATGCGCACGTAGGCGTCCAGGGTGAGCCGCGCGCTGGGCTCCTGCCCCGGCTTGCGGGCCGGGCGTTCGGGAGGCAGGTAGTTCTGGTCTTCCATGGCCCCCGAATCTACCAACAAGACTCCATTTGCGGCCGCGAGGATAAGGTTCGACGTCATCTTCGATCCGAACGGATAGGGTTCAGCGCACCCGGATCTCGTACCCGAACCAGGCCGAACGAGTGGCCTCGGTCCGCTCGTACAGGCGTTGGGCGCGGTGGTTGTCAACCGCGGTCAGCCACTCGAGGTGGCGCATGCCACGCGCCCGGGCCGCATCCACCGCCGCCCCGATCAGGGCGTCGCCGATGCCCTTCCCCCGCAGGCCCTCCGCCACGAACAGGTCGTTCATCAGGGCAATCTCGGCCGCGTGCGTCGAGCTGAATGTCCAGTACAGACAGGCGAAGCCCACCAGGTCATCCCCCACCCACGCTCCCAGCAGCAACCCGCCGTCGCTCGGGGCGACGAACCGCCGAAAGAAGCGCAGGTTCGCGGCGTCGTCCGGCTCTGCTTCGTAAAATCGCTGGTAGCCCGCAAATAGCGGAAGCGCCGCGCGGAGGTCTTCCGGACGTAGCGGAGCCACTCGGACGCCGGACTGTCGCATGCCACTTCCCCCGATCACCAAGTCGTGTCGATCCACAGTCACACTCCCAAGCGCCCCGCTCGCCTCAAGGAACCGGAGCCGCCGGCGGCCTAGCGAGCCTCTTTCGCGAAGGTTGCGAAACAGTCCGCCACGGACGGTCGATCGCTCGCCTTGGTGAGGCACTTGTCGAGCCTTCCCAGGGGCCCGGTGTTGTGGGTCACCCACGTCCCCACGCGGGCTGCCAGCACCGCCGCCAGGAGCAACGCGATGGCGCTGAACGCGAGACCGGCCGCCGCCTGGCCCTGGTTGGTGGCTCGGCCCGCATTTGCCCGGGCGATCCCGACTGCGCCGAGGATCACTCCCACGATCCCGCCGATCAGCGCCAGCGGGAACAGCAGGAACGAGACGGCGGCCACCAGGCTACTCACGCCGATGACGAGTGCGGCCACGCCGAGCCCGTTGCGGGGCCGCACGGGCTGCCGGGCAGCCGGGGCCGTAGAGGGCGGGTAGGAGGGCTGGGCGGCATCCATGGGAACTCCTTTCCGGAGACGCCAGTCCCCTGACTCTACGCCAGCGGCCGGCGCTCCCGCTCCTCCACAGTCGCTGGCCCGCCTCGGCTGTTGCCCGAGAGTTACGGACTGGTGATGGGGTCGTGAAGCCGGCGCCTCAACATCCTCATCAACCAGCCGATCGAGGAGGTAGGAGATGAAGAGGACACTGCTGGCGATCATCGTGGGCATGGTCGGATTGACCGCCTGCGGTTCTGCCCACAGCTTGGGGACCGCTCCGGGTACCCCGGCAGGGCAAACGTCTCCCTCGCCGAGCATCGACCCCTCGGCGTCGAAGCCGCCCAAGCCCAAGCCCACCAAAACGACCCCCGCACCCAACCAGTCACCAACCCAGTGCGCCGGAGGAGACTTCGACCCGAAGGAGAACTACGTCGGGGCCCAGCTCGTGGACGTACGGGTGGGAAGCCACGACACGTACGACCGGGTCACGTTCGAGTTCTCGGGGCAGGACACGGTGCCGCCTTTCACGATCCGCACGGTGACCACCGTGACCGAGGACGGCAGCGGAAAGCCGCTCTCCCTCCAGGGAAGCACCTATGCGGAGATCGTCTTCCAGCACGCCAGCGGTTACGACCTCTCCTATCAGCCGACCTACAAGGGGCCGAAGGACTTCGTTCCGAAGTTCCAGGCACTGGCCGAGGTCCGCGAGGCCGGCGACTTCGAGCGGGTCCTCAGCTGGGGGTTCGGCCTGAACGGCTCGAGCTGCTGGCACGTGCTCGAGCTGTCCAATCCGGTTCGCCTTGCCGTGGACTTCTCTCACTAAGGGAGCCGCTTACCCCACGCGCTCTCGGTGGCGAAGGTCGAATACGGGCTGATCCCGAAGGGCACTCGAGTGCTGAACCGATCGGGCGGTTGGGCGCGTGACCCGGAAGCCCCAGTTCAGCAGTTTCTTTCCGTCACTGAAAGGCTTGGCCGGATCTCCGAGCAGGACCACCATCAACCGGGTGCCACCCCGCTTTGCCACGCCCACCAACGACCAGTGCGACCTTGACGTGTAGCCGGTCTTCGCTCCGATGGCGCCTTGATAGTCGAACAAGAGCTCGTTCAGATTGCGCAGGCTCACCCGCTCTCCGGACGGCATCTCGACCGTGTACGTCTTCGTGGCCACGATCGAGGCGAAGGTGGGCGACTGGTAGGCCCACCTGGTCATGGCGGCGACGTCGCGCGCCGTCGAATAGCCGTCGTCGTTCAGTCCGCTCGGGCTGGCGAACCAGGTGTCGGTAAGGCCGAGGCCGAGCGCCCGCTGGGTCATCATGGCGTCGAACGCGCGGACCGAGCGCGAGACGTGCTCGGCAAAAGCCACGGCCACATCGTTCGATGAGTGCAGCAACAGAGCGTAGAGCAGATCGTGGACGTCCATCCGCTGGCCGCGCCGCAAGCCGAGCTTGGTGGGCTCCTGTCGCGCCGCCAGCTTGCTGATCGTGACCACGTCCGTGGGCTGCGTCGTCTCCATCACGATCATCGCTGTCATGATCTTGGTGAGGCTCGCGATGGGCCGGTGATCGTCCGGGCGCTTGGCGAAGAGGATCTCGCCGGTGTCCAGGTTGGCCACCACGACCGATGGCGCGGCCACCCCGGGTGCCGGAACCGGCGGTGGCAGCGATTCGACTGGGCCAGCCGTCTCCGGCACGGGCAAGGCGGCAGGCGCGGTGGCGGCCGCCACCGCGCCACCGAGGGGCGTCCAGGCATCGGCGCCCTGGGCCTCCTGCGCCACCGGCGAGCACGTCGGCAGGGCAACCGCTGCCAGCGCAAGCGCCAGCCCCGCCAATGCCCGCCTGGCCGAGCGGCCAACATGCATCGTCATGGCTCCACGAACATGGCTGACCGTTTCCCCCTCGCGTTAGTGATCGGCCCGGCAGAGCAGGTGGCTTTAAGGGCCGGACCCTAACATCCGCTGGACCCCCTGGCGGGGATGGGCGGGCCCAGGCTGGAAGGGACGAGGGATCAGATGCTGCCGCTGAACGTGTCGCAGGAGCCAGGGTCGCCGCTTTGGAAGCCGGTCTTGAGCCACTGGACGCGCTGGGCCGAGGACCCGTGCGTCCAGGTCTCGGGGTTGACCCGGCGGCCGGCGGAGCGCTGGATCCGGTCGTCGCCGACGGCCGCTGCCGCGGTCAGGGCTTCCTCGAGGTCTCCGCTCTCGAGCAGGTTCTGCTCGTAGGCGGAGTGAGCCCACACCCCGGCATAGCAATCGGCCTGGAGCTCCAGGCGCACCGAGAGGTCGTTCGCCTCGGAGGGGTGGGACTGCCGCTCTTCCTGCACACGTCCCTCGATGCCGAGCAGCGTCTGGACGTGATGGCCGAACTCGTGGGCGATGACGTAGGCCTCCGCGAAGTCCCCTGGCGCCTGGAGCCGGTCTCGTAGCTCTCGGAAGAAGCCCAGGTCCAGATACACCTTCCTATCGACGGGGCAGTAGAAGGGCCCGGTCTCGGAGGACGCCAGCCCGCAGCCGGACTCCGTCTGGTCGTCGAACAGAACCAACTTTGTGACCTGGTACGTTCGGCCCGACTGAGTGAAGTCCTTCTGCCACCACCCCTGCACGTCGTCGACGACGAACCCGATGAAGTCGACCAACTTCGCGTCGGGATCAGGCGCCCCGGCGAGCTGACCGCTCCCCCCGCTCGGCCCGCCGGACCCCCCTCCCAGGACGCCGGTGCTGAACAGGACGACGAGCAGGACGGCGATGAGCAGGCCGCCGATCCCGCCCCCGACAGGAATCGGGATTCCGGCCCCACCCCTGCCCAGGCCGCCAACGCCCTGGCCGCGACGGTCTTCGATCTCCTCGCGGCCCCTGCCGCGTCGCCATCTCATCGAGAAGGAATTTCCCCCTCGGAGTGGCCAGTAACCGCTCGACCCCCAAGGTCGAGGATCAGCAGGTCACGTGCAGGATCGCGTTCGTCTCATGGCGCCCAGTCTGCAGCTCGCGGATCGCCTCACTAGTCGGAAGGATCAGCAGTTCCACCTTCCGACGGGCGGCCGCCCGCTTCACCTCATCCATCACGGGAAGTGCGCCATCGGCCCCGGTGCCGATCACGAGCCGTAGGCATTTCCAGGGGATGTCCTCCTCGACGGAGAGGGGAGTGTGACCGAATTCGTCACGAAAGGGCTTGGACGGCTTCTTCTTGCGCTTGCGGAGCCGGCCACGATCGATCACCACGTCGTGAGCGTAGGTCTCGCCATCGATGCGAATCGATCCGAAGGTGAACCGATCTATGCGCATGGCGGTGCCCCCGAGGCTCACCCATATGGTGGACCAATCCTGGGTGCCTTGCATGGACACCTTCGGGAGTGTTGCGGCTGAGCGGCGCCGAAAGGGCGGCGAGCAATCGGCCACACGGATTGGGGAGCTGACACGCTGCAAGGCCTGGCCAGCGATTTGCCCTTTGGCGGAGAGCTTTCGATACTGACCCCAGGACATGAAGCCCTTCGGCTGAGCTTGACCCTCCGTCTCCCCCCACCTTGGGGACTTGGCGCGCGGTGTCACGACCCGCTTGCGCCTTGTGCGTGTCTGCCGCCGCCGAGTTGCCTCTTCTCCCATCCGACCTCGAGCACCGCCTCCATGAGGGGGCTTCCGCCCCCACTCCAGTCCGAACATTCCTGCGGGAGGAGGAGCCATGTCGAGCGCGAACGTTGAGCTGATCCGGAGCGCATACGAGGCGTACGCCCGAGGCGATCTCGAGACCATGCTCGGATTCATCGACCCAAACATTGAGTGGACGTATCTGGACCCCAGCCTCCCGCAGCCCGAGCCCCAGGTCTGCCGGGGCCGTCACGAAGTGGAGAACGTACTCAGCGTCTGGGCCGAACAAGGCCTTCAGGCAGAGCTGGAGGAGGTAGCCGGAAGGGATGAGCGAGTGATGGTGGGTGTGCGCACCCCGGGCAGCGGCGCGTATTACGGCAGGCCCGGGCAGGATCGCGCGTACACGGTGCTAACGGTCAGAGACGGTCGGATCGTCGCCATGCGTGACTGTCGCGACCGCCAGGACGCTCTGCAGACCGCTGGCCTCGCATGAGGAGTTGAGGACTAGCCAGGGCTGTTGATCGAGCTCGGAGCACCCCATAGCCCGGCCCAGGGGGGGTGTGTCCGGATTCACCCTACTCTTCTCCTGTCCACGGCTTCGCTTGACGGGATAGAAGATAGGGCTGGCTCTATCAAACTCAACCACCCCTCGAATTCGCGGGGCGACTTCACTGTCAGCTTGTGTCGACCGGCGCCGAGGGGCTTGAACTGACACGATTCGCGTCACCGAGCCAAGGGGGGAATCCCTTCGCCGCCCACGCCCACACGTACGCTTGCCCCATCGGCGCCTGTTCGGCGGCCATCAGTTCACCACGAACCAACCTACGGTAGCGGTGGCCGGGGCGACGGGGGCCTTGTTGAGGTTGACGGTGAACGAGCTGGACGCCGGGTTGGGGACCACCGCCTTGACCAGGACCCCACCGGCCACGTTCTGCATGGTGGCCAAGACGAGGCTGGCTGAGGTCAGGGTAATTCCGGTCACCGTGGCCTTCTTCGCTCCCGAGGGGATGGTCACCTTCCCGCTCCGGCTGAACAGGGCCGGGCCCAAGACCTGGAGGGCGTTCCCTCCCCCGGTGTTCTCGGCCAGTATTCCGAGTCCATTCGAGAGCAGGGATAGTCCGTGGAC
>WNGB01000105.1_pt2 | contig 91502 bp, 81 predicted proteins | sample 5400681 | NCBI WGS metagenome assembly WNGB01 (sample SAMN13153367, study PRJNA577476) | soil metagenome | isolation source: 115 cm soil or saprolite under grassland replicate 2 | place: USA:California | collected 2016-06-15 | reverse complement strand
CCACCGGAGCGACTCCCAACCAACTAATCACCCGAGACGGTGCAATAGAGAGATGAGCCGAACTCGAAACCACCAACCGACGCGAGGTGACCATCAACCCGAAACCACGACTTGACAAACGGCCCCCCTTCATAGAGAGGACGCCGCAGCGCGGCGTCCAGCGCGGCCCTGCGGCTCAGCTACCGTCTCGCCGACCCCTCCAACTTGAGCCGTCGATAACCCGCCGGGGTGCGAACGACGAGTGGGCGGGCGTAGAAGACGAGGAAGGCCCGCGGATCGCGGCGGATCCGGCCCGCATAGCGGCGAATCGCGTCGACGTAGGCCCACGAGGGGTTGTAGCGGTAGAGCGCGCCGCGCTCGTCCCGCGGTGCGCCGGCGGCGCGGAGGAACCGAGCCGCAGCGAGGATCGCCGCCCGCGGCTCGTGGATGTCGCCGCGGCCGTACTGGGCCCACGTCGAGGGCATGAACTGCATCGGCCCCTGCGCGCCCGCAACGCTCGCCTCGCGCAAGCGGCCGAAATCGGACTCGATGTAGTTGACCGCGGCGAGCAGCTGCCAGGCGATCCCTGACCGCCGCTGCGCCTCCGCGTAGTACGCCCGCAGCTTCGCGGCTGCCCGTGCGGGTCCGACGCGGAAGGCCGACAGCGGCCTCGCCGGCGTCAGGCGCGCCAGCTCCCGATGCGCGAGGACGTCGTCCGTCACGTCCCGCGCGAGGCGCGGCGGAAGCAGGCGGATCACCTTGCGCGCGAGCCGGGGATCGTCGGAGAGACGAAGCTCGATGCGGTGCTCGGTGTCCGCCGCTGCGACCGTGACCCTGGCGTGCAGCGCCGCATCCGCGCGCACGAGCTGCGCCGCGAGCTCAGCCGGCGGCGTCTGCATAGGCGAGCTGCAGGTTCGCGACAAGCTGCTGAAGCTCGCGGCTCCGCTCCTCCGGCAGCACGGGCACGAGCGCCTTCAAGGCGTCGATCGCGAGGCGGGCCTGCTCGAGGTCTCGCACCTCTGGTGCGAGCTTGCCGTAGGCGAGCGAGCCGAGAAGGGAGCTCGTGTGCACGAGCAGGTCGGCGACGCTCGCTTTCCGCAGCTCGTCGACGACCTGCTGGGCCGTGGGCTCAGCCGGTGACTCGCTCACCGGCTCGCACCTGTTCGGTGAAGATCTCTTCCATCGACGCGCCCTCCTCGTGGCGCGCGGCCTGCCGCTCGGCGGCGTTCCGCTCCGGGATCGCGAGCCATTGCGCGGCGCCGAGCTCCTCGGCCACCGGCTGCACCCACTCGACGATCTGCTCGATCCGCGCGCGCGCCGGGATCGACTCGCCGCGCTCGAGGTCGATCAGCTCACCCGAGAGACCCCAGCGGATCGCGCGCCAGAAGTTCTCCTCGAGGACGCGGTGCGGCCACGACGGCAGCGGCTCCCCTTCGTCGATCGCGCGCGCGATGCGTGCGGTGAGCGAGTAAACGAGGGCTGAGAGCGAGCGCGCCTCCCCCAGGTCGGGCTGCGCGTCGCAGATGCGGATCTCGACCGTTGGAAACGCGAGATGCGGGCGGACGCTCCACCAGAGCTGCGTGTGCTCGGTCACCGAGCCCGTCTCGTAGAGGAAGCGCACGTAGCGCTCCCAATCGTCCCAGCCTTCGAACCAGTCGGGGATGCCGCAGCGGGGGAACATCCGCGTGAAGATCTGCGTCCTCGCGGAGTGGAGATACGTGAATACGCCCTCGACGAACGGCGAGCTCGCGGAGACGGCAAGCAGCTCCGGCAGATAGTTGCGTAGCGCGCTCGTCACGCGCACCGCACGGTCGGGTCCGTTGATGCCGACGTGGACGTGAAGGCCGAACGTGTTGTTGCGCCAGACGACGTAACGCAGGAGCTCGTCGTTCCGCCGATAGTGCGGTGTGTCGATGATGCGCTGCTCCTGCCACGGGCTCCACGGATGGGTGCCAACGGACGAGAGCGCGATCCCGAGCGAGTCCACGAGCTCGCGGAGCTGCGCACGTCGCTCGCCCATCCGCTCGGTGCACTCCGCAAACGTCTCGCAGCGACCGGTGCGGACCTCCGCCTCCGAAGCGATCAGCTCGCCGGCGAGGTGCGGCTGGAGATCGGTGCCCTGCGCCGCCTGTTGCACCTCCTCGAAGCGGTTGACGAGCCCGAGGGTCGCCGGATCGAGCAGGGCGAACTCCTCTTCGACCGCGACGGTGAAGTCCGGCACCTCTTCGAAGGCGGCCTTCGACGACGCGAGCAGCTCCTCGTAGCCGACCTTCTGCTCTTCGCCCACGTGCGAAGCCTAGATGGCGAGCGGCTCGAGGAGCCGTTCCGCAACCCGCGTCCAGCTCCAGTTCTCCTCCACGGCCCGCCGTGCTGCAAGCCCCAGCGCCCGGCGCTCGCCGGCGGGCAGCGAAAGAAGCTCGCGCAGCCGCTCGCCGAGCGCGTCGGCGTCGCCCGTCGGAAACGCGACGAGGTGCGAGCGCTCCGCCGGATACTCGGAGGCGATGCCCGCGGCCACCTCGGCGAGCCCCGAGTGGTCGGCCACGACGGGCGGCACGCCGGCGGCCGCCGCCTCGGCCGCGACCATCCCGAAGGCCTCGGGAAAGATCGAGGGTACGACGGCGACGTCTGCGAGCGGCAGCAGGTGCACGAGGTGGCGATGCTCGAGCGCGCCGGTGAAGAGCGTCCCGTCCGGTGCGAGCGACTCGAGCTTCGCCCGGTAGTCCCCGAAGCCGACGATCACCGCGCGGGCGTCGACGCCGCGGAGGGCCTCGAAGAGGACCTGCACGCCCTTGTTCTCGATCAGCTTCCCGAAGTACACGACGGTCGGCCGCTCGTCGGCGAAGAACGACTCGAAGCGGTCGGCGTTCCCGCGGTCCGGATGGCGCTCGTCGCCGTCGTCGGGATCGCGGCGCGACTCCTCGATCAGCGCCTGCTGCGCCGCAGCACGTTCCTTCGGCACGAACTCCTCGACGTCGACGCCCGGCGACACCTCGTGGACATGGTCGACGTGACCGACCACGTCTTCGAGCACGCGCCGGATGTGCGTGGAGCCGACGTACACCGCTGCGGCGTCGGCAAGCGACTCGGCGCCCCAGCGTTCGAGGTCAGGCCGCCCGCGCATCGAGTACTCGAGCTCGGAGCCGTGCGCCTTGACGACGTAGCGCGCTCCAGCCGCGCGCGCGACCGGCGCGCCGAGCAGCACGTGGTTGGCGAAGACGAAGTCGGCAGGCAGCAGCGCGCGCAGCGCCGACGCGTTCGCCTCGACATACGCGTCGCGCTCCGTAGGCGTGAAGGCCTGGAGCAGGCGGGCCTCGAGCCCTTCGTAGTCGTCCAGCACGAACACAGGAAGCAGGTTGTCGGGCAGATCCGGCACGACGACGCGTGCGCCGCCGAGTTCGTAACGCTCGGCATGGCGGTCCTGGCAGACGACGGTCACGTCGTGCCCCAGGCGGCTCCACGCACGCGCGAGCGCCCGCGTGTAGACGTTCGAGCCGGTGCCGCCCAAGAAGTAGCCGTGCCAGATGAGAATCCGCACGCGGCGGAGCCTACGGCCGTGTTAGGTCAAATGGAAGTACAACGCATACAGGAGCTCGACCGCGGGATTCGACGTGTGCACCGTCACGTCGGCCGGCGTTTCGAGCAGCGCTTCGGAATAGTTGAAGACGATCTTCACGCCGGCGGCGACAAGGTCGTCCGCGGCGCTCTGCGCCGCGATCGCCGGGACCGCGATCACGCCGACGATGATGTTCTTGTCGTGTACGGCGCCGGGGAGCTCGGAGTATTCGCTCACCACGACGTTGCCCACGGGTGACCCGACCTTCTCCGGATCCTTGTCGAAGACGGCTGCGATGTTGATGCCGTGCTCGGCGAAGATCGGCGAGCTTGCGATCGCCTGGCCGAGACGGCCCGCTCCGACGAGCGCGATGTTGTGCTGCCCCTGCGTGCGCAGGATCTTCCGGATCTCGCCGAGCAGCGAGTCGATGTTGTAGCCGACGCCACGCTTGCCGAACTTGCCGAACGCAGACAGATCGCGGCGAATCTGGGTCGCATTGATGTTCGTGTACTCGGCGATCTCCTGGGAGGAGATTCGCTGCTTTCCCATCTTGCGCGCCTGCGTCAGCACCTGGAGGTACCGGCTCAGGCGGGCCGCGACACCGACCGTCAGGCGATCCGCCACACGTCCTCCTCGACTCGAGTTTGTAACAGCCGGTTTCTTTTAGCAGCTACGACTCGGCTGCCGCTTGTGCAACCGCACGGCGGAACGGACCCAGCTGGACGTGGTACGTGAATCGCCTGCGGCCGTCGATCTCGACGACAGGCAGCCACTCTCGATACGCCGCCTCTAGCTCGGAATCGCCGGTGATGTCGACCTCGCGCAACTCGAACCCGAGCTCCTCGCGCAAGCCGCGCACCTGCTCGAGCGCGCGCTCGCACAGATGGCACCCCTGCGCGTGGTAGAGCACGACCTCCGGCTTATGGGTAGATGCCACGCGTGATGGTCGCCTCGGCGACGCGCCGCACCGCGAGACCGTAGGCGGCGACCCGCATCGGCAGCTGCCGCTGCTCCGCCGTTCCCCACGTCTCGTCGAACGCTCGGCTCATGATGTCGTTGAGCTTCGCGTTCACCTCGGACTCCTTCCAGAAGTACTCCTGGAGGCCCTGCACCCACTCGAAGTACGAGACGACGACGCCGCCCGCGTTCGCGAGTACGTCGGGAAGGATGAGGACGCCCTTCTCCTCGAGGATGGCGTCGGCAGAAGGCGTCACCGGCCCGTTCGCTCCCTCGCAGATGATCGACGCCTTCACCTGGTCGGCGTTGAGCTCGTTGATCACTTGCTCGAGCGCACACGGGGCGAGGATGTCGACGTCGAGCAGGAGCAGCTCTTCCTGGTCGATCTCCTCGACGTCCTTGAGACCGCGCAGCGTGCCGTGCTCGCGCTTGTGCGCGAACGCGGCGAGGACGTCGATGCCCTTCGGGTTGTGGAGCGCGACCGTCGAGTCGGAAATGCCGACGACGATCGCGCCTTCGCGGTGCAGGAGCCGCGCGAGATGCGAGCCGACGTTCCCGAAGCCCTGCACGGCTGCCGACATGCCTTCGAGCCGGCCCTCCCGCTTCGCGACCGCGTCGCGAATGCAGTAGAGCGAACCGCGGGCGGTCGCCTCCTCGCGTCCGAGCGACCCGCCGATCGTCAACGGCTTCCCGGTGACGACGCCGAGGACGGAGTGGCCCTTGTTCATCGAGTACGTGTCGAAGATCCACGCCATCACCGCGCCGTCGGTGCCGACGTCCGGCGCGGGGATGTCCTTCTCGGGACCGATCTCGTTGATGATCTCGACCGTATAGCGACGCGTCATGCGCTCGAGCTCGCCGCGCGAGAGCTGCTTCGGGTTGACGACGACGCCGCCCTTCGCCCCGCCGAACGGAATTCCCATCAGCGCGCACTTCCACGTCATCCACATCGCGAGCGCCTTCACCTCGTCGATCGTGACGTCGGGGTGATAGCGGATGCCGCCCTTCGACGGGCCGCGCGCGACGTTGTGCGTGACGCGGTAGCCTTGGAAGACGCTCGTCGAGCCGTCATCCATGTGGACGGGGATGGAGACCTCGACGGCCCGCTTGCAGTTGCCGAGGACGCTAACGAGGTTCGCGTCGATCTCGAATGTCGAGCCGACGCGCCGCAGTTGCTCGCGTGCGATCTCGAACGGATTCTCGCGAAGGTGCGAGACCGGTGCTGCGACCGCCGTCACCGAATGGCGAGTATACGGTTAGTCATCGGGTGCTGAACAGCAGGCGGCGCCGGCTGGGCGGGCCGGGCTCGACCGGGAACGCGCGGATGCGGATCTCGTAGTTCCCGGGCGGCAGCAGCTGCCCGTCCGGACCGCGGCCGGTGAGGCCGAAGGTGTAGCGGCCCGGGAGCACATCGCGCAGCCGCGCCAGCAACCCGACCGCCGCACCGCTCCTTCGGTAGAGGACGACGTCGAGCTGGCGGACGGGCCGGATCTCCAGCCGGCCGCCGACGTCGAGCACCCGGCCGGCGTCGACGCCGAGGAGGACGGGCTTCGTGTCCGACGCGTGGAACGACCGCTGGGACAGCTTCGCGCCGGCGATCAGGTCGACGTCGCCCGCGCCGAAGGCGATCGCCCAGGGGATCCGAATGCCGCCGCCGCCGCGCACCGCAACGAGGACCATGCCTTCCGCTGTCGCATTGCCCGACGGAGCGGACGCGGTGATCGCATTCATGCGCACGAGGGTGCTCTCGCCCTTCGGCAGCGTGAACCGGCCCGGGCGAACGGAGAAATCGACGGCAGCCGCGCCCTCGCTGAGCGTGCGGATGCCGAGCGTCAGCCGAAGCGGTCGCGTCGAGAGGTTCGTCACCGTGAAGGAGGCATTCACCCGCCAGCCGGCGCCGGTCGACCGGCCGAGGGCGAGAGTCGACGGCGATGCCGCGACCTCGCCTGCTGCGGCGGCGCCCACGTCGACGAGGCCCGCCCCCTGCCGGAGCACCGTGTCGGCCGGCAGCGGCTCCGCAGAGCCGACGAGCAGGCCGGCGAGCGCATCAGCCCCGAGCGAGGGCCGAGCCTGTGCGAGGAGCGCCGCGGCCCCGGCGACCGTGGCAGCGGCAGGGCTCGACCCGTTCACGGTCACGAAGCGCGGCGAGCCGTCCGGATTCGCTCCGGGATCCGAGGTGGCGAGCCCAACTCCGGGCGCGACGAGGTCGGGCTTCACGCGACCGTCGAAGGCGAGCCCGGCCGAGGAGAAGCTCGCCACCCGACCGCGTTCGACGTTGGGCGTCTGAGCGGACGCGCGGAGTGCGACCACAACCGGCTGCCCGCGGGCGATGCGCGCGAGCGCCATCGTCGCCGCATTCGTCGGGATCGATACGACCGGAACGGGGATGGCCTCGTCGAGGCCGAGCCCTCCGGCCGGCAGCGTCGCATGGCCGCCGTAGAGGAGGACGGCGGACGCGCCGGCCGCCGCCGCGCGTGCGGCTGCGGGCAGCGGGGACGCGCCGATGGGCACGAGGGCGGCGCGCCCGGCGACGACGCTGACGCCCTTGCGCGTGAAGAAGTCCTCGAGCCGCGGCGCCGTTCGCCGCGCGCCGCCGATCGTCCCGCGAGGAACCGCGACGTTCAGGTCGAGCCGCTTTCCCGGCCGCACCGCGCCCGCGAGCGGCGTATTCCCGTCGAGCAGCGTCGTGAGACCGGCGCGAACGACGATCCGCGCGCGATCTGTCTCCGAACGCATGTCGGCGGCGCCGACCGTGAGCACCTTCGGCGCGCCGCCCGGGCCGGACACATCGCCGTAGCCGGCAGCAGCCGGGCCGTCGTTCCCCGCAGGCGCGACAACGAGCGTGTCGAGCGCGAGCGCGCCCGCTGCCGCCCGCGCTTCGGGCCCGTCTGGGAACCCGGCGAACGGCTCGGCGAGTGCGACGAGCGCGACGCGGGCCGCGTCGTGGGCGTCGCCGTCGTCGTTCGGGTCGACGGCGCGTTCGAGCCCGGCCACGATCTGGTCGCTGCGTGCGTAGATCGCCCAGTGCCCGAGCGAGTCGGGCTGCCAGCCCGCGACGCGGATCGGGAGGACGAAGGCCCCGGTTGCGACACCCGCAAGGCCGGACGGGCCTCCTGCGCCGACGAGCAGTCCGGCCATCTGCGTGCCGTGCCGCTCGATCTGCGTCGGATCGTCCGGGCGAACCGCGGCGAGCGCGTCGACGCCGCCGGTGATGACGTCGATCCCCCGCTGCACGCGGCCGCGCAGATACGGCACCGCGGGGTCCACCCCTGTGTCGAGCAGCGCGATCGTCACACCGCGTCCGTCGACCCCGGAGACCGCGACCTCGGGTCGGTGCCCCGACAGCGGCCCGAAGTCGGCGCGCGAAAGTACGCGGGTGGAGATCGCGGCCGGATATGCGACGCGCACGGGGAAGACCCCCTCGACGTCGGCGTCGCGTTCGATGAGCGGAATCGCGCTCGCGTCGATGAGCGCGGAGAATCCATCCAGCACGCGCGTGAAGCTGTAGTCGGGGCGCAGCGTGACGCCCTGAAGCGCGAGCCGCGACACGAGCAGCTTCTGCGCCGCGAGCGTCGCGTTCGTCCACGCACGTTCGCGGCGCGTGCTCACGATCCCGCCCGCGCGCGCGACTCGCTGCGCGAGCGACGGGGTCTTCAGCACGACGATGACGCGCTGGCCGAGCGCGACGTGGGGTCGCGAGCCGACGAGGCCGCGCCAGCCGGCCGCGCTCGTCGGCGGCTGCGTCGCCTGTCCCGCCCCCTGACCGCTCGTTGCGAGCAGAACGGCGGTCGCCGCGGCCGCGACGAGCGCCAGGAGGAGCGCATGCCGCGGCTCAGCGCGAGGCGTATGCATCGAGGCCAAGATAACCGGGGTACTGGACGGGCTCCAGGAAGCGGGCCGCCGACGCGATCATCGCCGCGTTGTCGGTCGCGAGCGGAAGCGGGGCCAGGACCGCATCTGCCAGTGCTCCACGGAGCTCGGAATTGGCGGCGACGCCCCCGACGACCGCGATCCGGGAGGATCCGGCCGCCTCGCGGACTCGGCCGACGAGGGCGCGGACGATCGCCCGCTGGTAGGACGCCGCGAGGTCGGCGCGGCGATGTTCGAGCTCCTCCCGCGAGAGGTCGCGGGTTGCGTAGAGCAGCGCGGTCTTCAGCCCGGAGAACGAGAAGTCGAGCCCGGGCACGCGCGCGACCGGGAACTCATAGGCGTCGGGATCGCCGTCGCGCGCAATCCGGTCGAGCTCACGGCCGCCGGGGTAGCCGAGCCCGAGCAGGCGCGCGCCCTTGTCGAACGCCTCGCCGGCGGCGTCGTCGAGCGTCGAGCCGAGGATGCGCTGCTCCGAATGGCTCTGGACGTCGACGAGCATCGTGTGCCCTCCGCTCGCGAGCAGGCAGACGAACGGCGGCTCGATCGCCTCCGGCTGCAGATAGAGCGAGGCGATGTGGCCGTCGAGATGGTCGACCGGCACGAGCGGGAGCCGGCGCGACCACGCGAGCGCCTTCGCGGCGGCGAGCCCCACGAGGAGCGCACCGATCAGTCCGGGGCCCTGCGTAACCGCGACGCGGTCGACGTCGTCGAGCGTCGCGCCGGCCTGCTCGAGCGCCTCGCGGACGACCGGCGCGATGAGCTCGAGGTGCCGGCGCGAGGCGACCTCCGGCACGACCCCGCCGTACTTCGCGTGCAGGTCTGCCTGGGAGGCGACGACGTTCGAGCGGATCTCCCCCTCCGCCGTGACGAGCGCAGCCGCCGTCTCGTCGCACGACGTCTCGATCCCGAGGATCACGGCGCCCCCGGCGGACATGCCCGGGTGTCAGACACAGCTGTTGAAGTGCCTGCACAGGGGCATCAGCCGCGTCCGGGCTGAGGCTGTCCCGGTGTCAGACACCGTTGCAAAGTCGTGACGAAGCTGTAACGGGTCAGTCGCGGTCACGTCCGACCGGGTCCTTCCACATGATCAGCGCGTCTTCGCGATTGTCGGTGTAGTAGCCGCGGCGGATGCCGCGGGACTGGAAGCCGAGCCGCTCGTATAGGCCGATCGCGGTTGCGTTCGAAACCCGGACTTCGAGGGTGTATCCGCGGCGGGCGTCGTCGGCCGTGAGCTCGAACAGCCGCTCGAGCAGCATCGTCGCGATGCCGCGGCCGCGCTGCTCCGGATCGGTGGCGACGTTCATCACGTGCCACGCGTCGACGTAGCGCGACACGATCAGGTAGCCGCTGAGCCTGCCCTCGTCGCCGTCGAGCTCGAACGCGCCGAGGCAGACCGAGCTCGGCTTCGCCAGCTCGCCCGCGAACATCGAGCGCGACCACGGCGTCGGATACGACTTCCGCTCGATCTCCTCGATCGCCCGCAGATCCGTCAGCCCGAGGCGGCGGAGCTCGATCGTGGTCAATGCACGCTCTTCTCTGCGTCGGGGACGCGGAGATACAGCGGCTCGATCTCGTCGACCGGCCCCACCTCCCGCACGAGCTGCGCATGGAAGCGAGCGCGCGGAACGTGCCGCTCGTCTCCGTCCGGCGGGACGACGGCGCCCTTCTCCTCCAGGACCGCGCGATACCGAACCGCGCCGTTGCCGACGCACACCGTCCCCGGCTCGACCGCAACCTCGGCCGGCGCGAGGACGACCGGCACACCGCCCGCGACCGTGAACACCTCTCTGCGCCGCGCGTCGATCACGGGCAGCGCGCCGGGTGCGCCGGCCGCGAGCGCGTCGAGCGTCGAGATTCCGGCCCCGCTCACGTCGAGCGCGAGCGCGAGCCCCCGAGCCGAGGCAAGGCCGATGCGCACGCCGGTGAAGCTGCCGGGCCCGACGCCGACTGCGAGGACGTCGAGATCGCGCGGATGCGCGCCTCCCTGCCTGAGTAGGGCATCGACGTCCTCGAGCAGCGTCTGCGCACGCGAGACGCGCTCGCCGAGCACTTCGCCGTCGTCGACGAGCGCACTCGTCGCCACCTCGGTTGCCGTGTCGAACGCCAGCGTCAGCACTCGTCGATCGAGACCACCCTTCGCGCCCCGTCAGCATGCCGCAAGCAAACGGCGAAACGCGGCGGCGGCAGGACGTCCGCGCCCGCCTCCGGCCACTCCACAAACGCGATCGCGTCGTCGAAGTACGGCTCGAGATCGCCCCACTCCGCGGGCGAGACGCCCTCGAAGCGATAGAGGTCGAGGTGGGAGACCTCGCCGCGCTCGCCGTGGTAGCGATGGCCGATCGTGTACGTCGGGCTCGTCACCCGCTCACGCACCCCGAGCGCCGCGCAGGCGCCGCGCACGAACGTCGTCTTGCCGCTCCCGAGCTCGCCCGAGACGGTCACCACGTCGCCGGTTACGAGCCGCACGGCGAGCTTCGCCGCGATCGCCTCGGTCTCTGCGGGCGAGCCGGAATCCATCGCCCAAGACTAAAGTCCCGCCATGCCCGCATATCTGATCGTCGAGACCGACATCCACGATCCCGAGCAGTACGAGCGCTACAAAGCAGCGTCCCCGGCCGCGGTCGCCGGCGGCGGCCGCTTCGTGGTTCGCGGCGGCGAGCTCGCCGTGCTCGAGGGCGACTGGCACCCGAAGCGGCTCGTCCTCCTCGAGTTCGAGGACCTCGAGGCGGCGAAGCGGTTCTACGAGTCGGAGGAGTACCAGGAGGTGAAGAAGCTGCGCGAAGGCGCCGCGAGCCTGAACATGGTCGCGGTGGAAGGCGTCTAAAAGAGCCCGAGCTGCTCGGCCGGTTGCGAAGCGCCGACGAGCGTGAGGCTCGGCTCCGGCTCCGGGGGCGCGATCGGCTCGAGCGAGCGGCCGAGCAGCTCCGGCAGGCGCGCGAAGTCCGCTTCGAGTACCTTCAGCATCGCCGGCGTGTACAGCGCCGCGGCGGGATGGTAGAGCGGATAGAGCACGACTTTCCGCCCGCCGATCGTCGTCTCCTGCTCCTGCCCGTGGACGCGCGTGATCCCGAGCGGCCGGCCCGAGAGAAGCTTCGTCGCGAAGTTGCCGAGCGTCGCGACGACCGTCGGCTCGATCAGCTCGAGCTTGCGGAATAGATGACTCTCGCACGCCTCGATCTCGTCAGGCTGCGGGTCGCGGTTGCCCGGAGGGCGGCACATCAGGACGTTCGCGATATAGACGTCGCTCCGCGCGAGTCCGATGCCCGCGAGCAGCTTCTCGAGCAGCTTTCCGGCCTGCCCGACGAACGGGAGCCCCTGCTTGTCCTCGTGGAACCCCGGCGCCTCGCCGACGAACAGCAGGTCGGCGTGCGGATTGCCGGAGCCGAAGACAACCTGCGTGCGCCCCTGCGCGAGGCGGCAGCGTGTGCAGCCTGAGACGGCTTCGGCGTACGCCTGAAGCTCGCCGACGTGCTCCGCAGCGGCCTCGATGGGGACGGCGCTCACGGCCGTGAAGATTACGCCTACCTGCGGATGGAGACGATCCTGGCCCGCCAGGCCCCGCGCGGCGCCTCGATCTGGACCTCGTCGCCCTCGGCCTTGCCGAGCACGGCGCGTCCGACCGGCGACTCGGGCGAGACGCCGCCGACGCTCGAGATCTCGACCGTCATCGGCTCGCCGTCCTCACGCTCGAGATCGACCGTCGAGCCGACCGTGACGACGCCGCTCGCAGCAGCCGCCTCCTCGTCGATCACCTGCGCGCTGTGCAGGCGCGACCTCAGGATCGTGATGCGCCGCTCGAGCAGCCCTTGCTCGTTCTTCGCGGCGTGGTACTCGAAGTTCTCCGAAAGGTCCCCGTGCCCGCGCGCCGTTGCAATCGCCTCGATGACGGCCTTGCGCTTGGGCCCCTCGAGCTCCGCGAGCTCAGCCGTCAGCTGCTCGTGCTGGGCACGAGTGAGCTGTTCCCCCTGCTCCTCCGGCATCAGTGACCGCAGCCGCAGGAGCCGCCGCAGCACCCGCCGCCGCCGACCCCGCCGCCGAACGACGGCGCCTTCGCGGCTCCGTGCACGGCGAACGAGGAGAACTGGCGCGCGACGTTCGTCGCCGAGCAGTCCGGGCAGGCGATCTGCTCCTCGCCGCGGATGAGCTCCTCGAAGTGCGACTCGCATTCCATGCAGACGTACTCGTAGATCGGCACGGGCCAAGTCTACGTGGGACGCACGCGGGCGGCGGCCTGTTCAGCGGCGGCCGCGAGCTGCTCGGCCTCGGCGACTCGCGGATCGCCGTCGCGGGCGGTGAGATTCACCGCCACGAGCGCGACGGCGCCGCGTGCGGCGGCGGCGCCGAGCATGGCAGCGGCGAGCGCGTCGGCGCGAACCCGAGGATCGCCCGACTCGGCGAGCTGCGCTGCGAGCTCGGCCACGTCGGCGCCGGCGCGGGCGATCTCGAGCGGCGGCTCGGCGGCGCGCGAAAAGGCGCGGCCGAGCTCCCAGTCGCGCTGCTCCGGCCGGAGTGCCTCCGTCCCGTCGCGCGCCGCGAGCGCCTCCTCGTAGCTGTCGGCGTCGAGCTGGGCCAGCGGCGTCGTGCGCGCACGCAGCGCCTCAGCCTGAGCGACGAGTCCCGGCGCCTCGGATACTCGCGCCGCCATCGCGAGCACCGCCGCGCCGGTCGCAACCGCGAACGCGAGCGCCGAACCGCCGCCCGGGGCTGCCCGCGAGTGGGCCAGCTCGTCGAGCCACTCGGCGAGCGTCAGGTCGAGGAATGTCCGCGGAGACGCCATCGCAGGGGATTGTCCCCCGCGAAGGCGCCGGCCGCGACCGGGTCAGGTCAGTCCGCGTCGAGCCGGACGCGCAGAGCGGCGACCACGGAGGGAGTCGGGTCGATGCCCTCCGACTCGAGCGCGGCTTCGAGATCGGCTAGGACCTTGGCACGGAAGGCGGCATCCGCCTCGGCGCGCGCAACGATCGCGGCGAACTCGGCGCGCGCCCGAGGCAGCTCCTGCGCCGCCCGGACCCACCCCTCGGGGGCCGGGGGCAGAAGCCGTAGCAGCCGCGCAATCCGTTCTTCGTCGTAGCCGGTCATCGATGTCTAGACGCCCGAACCGCTCATGATCTTCCCTCCAGCTGCAATCTGAGCTTCGAAAGGCAGCGGGAGATCCGGCTCGCGATCGTCCCGGCCGGCAGGTCGAGCGCCTCGCCGATCGTCTTGTAGCTCTCGTCCCGGGCGAAGAACCGGTCCAGGATCTCCCGGCACGGCTCGCCCACCGCGTCGAGCCCGTCCCTCACGGCGAGCGCGTCATCCAGCCCTTCGAGCGCCTCGTCCACGCCGCCCGGCTCCAGCAGGTCCGTGTCGACCGGCGCTTCTCTCCTGCCCGCCCGCAGCCGGTCGATGCAGACCCGCCGCGTCAGCTGCGCGATCCAGGGCCGGATCGCCTCGTCGTCGCGCAGCCGGTCCAGGTGCTGGTAGACGCGGGCAAAGACCTCCTGGAAGACGTCTTCCGCGTCGTGCGGGGACAGCCGGAACGCCTGGACTGCGATCGCGTAGACGTAGCGCGAGAAGCGCTCCACGAGCTCGTTCCACGCCGCCGGCTCGCCCTTCCGGCACCGTGCGACAAGCTGCGCATCGGTTGCGACGTCCGCCACGAGGCGTGAGGCTACTGCGTAGGATCGCCGCATGGCAGTCCTCGCCCACGAGGCCGACGAGGAGCTCCCCGCCTGGAGCCTTCCGGCCTCCGCCGGCGAGTCCATTCAACTCCCGTCCGAATGGCCCGAGCGGGTGACCCGCGAATGGGCCTGGGGCGGCGCGACGGGCGCCGGCGCGAGGGTCTGCGTCCTCGACAGCGGAATCGAGCTCGACCATCCGAGCGTCGGCCGCGTCGAACGGTCCGTTGCAGTCACCAAGGACGGCGACGAGATCACGATCGCCGACGACGCCGCCGGGGATCTCTGCGGCCACGGCACCGCGTGCGCCGGGATCATCCGCCTGCTTGCGCCGCGGTGCGAGCTCACGAGCGTGCGCGTGCTGGGAGCCGGGTACACCGGCAGCGCGCCGGTCCTCCTCGCGGGGCTCGAGTGGGCGATCGAGCAGGGGTTCGACATCATCAACATGAGCCTGTCGACGACGAAGAAGCAGTACAGCGAGCGGCTGCACGAGCTTGCCGACACCGCGTACTTCAAGCGGACGATGCTCATCGCCTCCGCGCACAACATGCCGGTGGAGAGCTTCCCGTGGCGGTTTGCGAGCGTCGTCTCGGTCGGCAGCCACGAGGACACCGACCCCTTCGTGCTGTATGCGAATCCGCATCCGCCGGTGGAATTCTTCGCGCGCGGCCTGAACGTCGAGGTGGCCTGGCTCGGCGGCGAGACGATCACCGCGACGGGCAACAGCTTCGCGACGCCGCACGTCGCCGGGCTCTGCGCCCTCGTCCTGAGCAAGCACCCGCAACTGACGCCCTTCCAGCTGAAGAGCGTGCTCCACCTGACGGCAAGGAACGTCCGGTGACGGATCTTCGCGCCGCCGTCGCCGCAGGCGTCCTGGGCGCGGACGAAGCGCACCGCGCGCTGCTGCGCGCCACCGTGGAGGTCGCGCGCGCCATCTTCCACGCGAAGGCCGCCTCCGTTTTCCTCCTCGACGATGAGACCGACGAGCTCGTCTTCGAGGCCGTCGCCGGCGAGGGCGCCGAGACGTTGCTCGGCAAGCGGTTCCCGTCGAGCACCGGGGTGGCCGGCTGGGTGCTCGTGACCCGGCAGTCGCTCGTCGTCGACGACCTCACGAAGGACACACGTTTCGCACGCGACGCGGCGGAGTCGACGGGCTACGTCCCCCGCGGGCTGATGGCCGTCCCGCTGCTCTCCGAGGAGAACGCGCTCGGGGTGCTTGAGGTGCTCGACCGGCCGGAAGGCTCGCCGTTCACCCTCGCCGAGATGGACCTGCTCGGCCTCTTCGCAAACCAGGCGGCGATCGCGCTCGAGCTGCTCAGGCGCGCCCGCCGCGCGCAAGCGGCGCTCGACGGCGAGGGAGAGCTCGCCGCGCTGGCCCGCTTCGCCGCAAGGCTCGAGGACGCACCCGAGGAGACGCGCGCCGCAGGGCTCGACCTGCTGCGCTCGCTCGAGCGCCTCCTCACCTAAAGAGCCGGACCGCGAAAAAGCCCGGTCGCCCCGGGCTCCTTCGCAAAAACGTTCGCGTCGCCGCTAGACGAGCTTGCCTGCCTTGCGATGCGCCTCGAAATCGTCGTCGTCTTCCTTGCGGGCCTCGTCGCCGGGCTCCACGTTCGCGGTCAGCTTGTTGCGGCGGTGAGCCTCGACCTCGTCCTGCTCTTCCTCGTGCCCTGCGACCTTTGCCTCGTCCTCGGACATCGTGTCCCTCCTTGTCGGAAGCGCCTTGCGCGTCGATTTCGCGCTGTCCCCACCAAGACGGAGGACTGGGCAAGAATCTTCCCACCGGATCTTCACATTTGCAACAGAGGCTGCAATCCTCCGAAACCGTGACGGCGATCCGGGGGGCGATCGACTCGCTGCGGGCCTTCGGCGCGGTGTTCGCGAATGCGAACCTCCGGCGCCTGCAGGTCGCGGGAATCGGCTCGACGCTCGGCACCTGGGCCTACAACGTCGGCCTCGCCGTATACGCCTACGAGGTGGGCGGCGCGAAGACCGTCGGGTTCGTCTACTTCGCGCGCTGGGGGACGGCTGCGCTCTGCGCCCCGTGGCTCGCCCTCCTCGCCGACCGGATGTCGCGCCGGCGCCTGATGGTCTATGCAGACCTCGTTCGCGCCCTTCTCCTCGGCGCGATGACCGCCTGCGCGGCGGCCGGCACCGGCATCTGGCCGGTCTTCGTCCTCGCCGTGCTGACGACGATCGCCTCGACGGTCTTTCCGCCGGCCGAGGCGGCACTCCTCCCCTCGCTCGTCTCGACGCCCGAGGACCTGACGGCCGCGAACGCCGTCATGAACACGGTCGGGAGCCTGGGCATGTTCGCGGGCCCGACGCTCGGCGGATTGCTGCTCGCCGTCAGCGGCCCCGCCCTCGTCTTCGGCGTCACGGCGGCGGCGTTCGTCTGGTCGGCCCTCTGCCTGCTGCGTATTCCCCCCGATCCCGCGCCCCAGCCGGAGCCGACGCCGGTGGCCTCCGCCCTTCTCGCCGGCTTCCGGACGATCGCGTCGACGCCGGAGCTTCGCGTCGTCGTCGGCCTGACGAGCGCGCAGACGCTCGTCGCCGGCGCATTCGAGGTCCTGCTAGTGCTCGTCGCGCTCCGCCTCCTCGACGCAGGCGATGCCGGCGTCGGCTGGCTCAACGCCGCCGTCGGCGTCGGCGGCGTGCTCGGAGTCCTGGCCGTCGCCGCGCTCGCAGGCCGGAAGCGGCTGGCCGGCGACCTCGGGATCGGCGTCCTCCTCTGGGGCATACCCCTCGCGCTCGTCGCGGTGTGGCCGAACTTCGCCTTCGTGCTCGTCCTCTTCGCGGTGATCGGCCTCGCCAACACGCTCGTCGACGTCGTCGGGATGACACTCCTCCAGCGCTCGACCCCTGCCGAGGTGCTCGGCCGTGTGTTCGGCGTGCTCGAGAGCCTCATCCTCGGGACGATCGCGATCGGCTCGCTCGTCGCGCCGGGAGTCGTGGCGCTGCTCGGGCTGAAGACGACACTCGTCGTCGTCGGCGCGTTCCTGCCGGCGCTCCTCGTCCCGCTCTTCCCCCTGCTCCGCCGCGTCGACGCCGCCGCGCACGTCGCCTTCCAGCCGTTGGAGCTGTTGCGAGCGATCCCGATGTTCGCGCTGCTCCCGCCGCTCGTGCTCGAGCGCCTCGCGTCGCTCTCGGTCGAGGTGCAGGTGCCGGCCGGATCGCCGGTCTTCACCCAGGGCGAGCGCGGCGACCGCTTTTACGTGATCGCCACCGGGAGCGCCGAGGTGGAGATCGACGGCGCCGAACAGCGGACGCTCGGCCCGGGCGACTTCTTCGGCGAGATCGCGCTTCTGCGCGACGTGTCGAGGACGGCCACGGTACGGGCCGTGGACGAGCTGACGCTCTACGCCCTCGAGCGCGACGACTTCATCGGCGCGGTGACGGGCCACGCGCCGAGCCGTGAGGCCGCCGACAGTGTCGTCGCCGCGCGGCTACCCGCCGGCGCCGCGCTGTAGCACCTCGGCGAACGTCTCGAGCGTCACGTTGCGGCCGCTGATGACCGCGACGGTTCCGTCGCGCGGCTCGACCTTCCCGGCGCGGATCGCGGCGACGCCGGCGGCTCCGGATCCCTCCGCGACGATCCCGTGCGCCTGGAAGAGGTGGCGCATTGCATCCGCGAGCTCGTCCTCGGTGACGGCGACGATCGAGTCGATATGCCGGGCGCAGAGCTCGACTGTGACGCTCCCCGGCTCGATGTTGCCGGCGAGCCCGTCGGCAAGCGTCTCACGGAGCTCGACCTCGACCACCTCGCCGGCCTCGACTGCCGCCTGCATCGCAGGCGACGCAGCGGCGACGACACCGATCACACGCCCTGTGGCGGCAAGCCCGACGCCGCCCGCGAGCCCGCCGCCGCCGACCGGTACGACGATCGTGTCCGCATCCGCCAGCTCGAGCGCGAGCGTGCCCGCTCCCGCGATCACCTCGCGGTCGTTGTAGGCCGAGACGTAGTGGCCGTCGAGCGAGAGGGCGTGTCGCTCGGCAGCGTCGTAGTCTGCGCCGTGCTGGACGAGCGTCGCCGGAAAGCGCCGTAGCGCGTCCACCTTCGCAGCCGACGCAGTCTCCGCGACGACGACGGTCGCCTCGAGCCCGAGCTCGCGCGCAGCCCATGCGACCGCGAGACCGTGGTTGCCGGCAGAGGCGGTGACGACCTTTGTCCCCCGAGGAAGCGCGGTCAGCGCGGCCAGGGCACCGCGAACCTTGAAGGAGCCGGTCGGCTGCAGCGTCTCGAGCTTCAGCCCCTCATGCAGGGGCGTCGGCGGCAAGAGCGGGCGGATCCGAGTCTCCGCGGCGTGGACGTCCGCCAGGGTCGGTGGCTCGACGCGGCGCACCGCACGAGCCTAGGTGGCTACACTCGGATTTGCCCGGCATCCGTTACGGAGTTGGAGCTACGGAAGTGAACAGGATCAACGTCATCGGCTCGGGCCGCGTCGGCGCGGCTGTATCCGCCCGCCTCCGCGAGCGCGGCGTCGCCGTGGACACCGACGAGCCGGAGCTCGTGCTGCTCTGCGTGCCGGACTCGGCGATCGCGGGCGTCGCAGCGGCCCTGGAGCTGGGCCCGTGGGTGGCGCACGTCAGCGGCGGCACGCCGCTCGCCGCGCTCGATCCGCACGAGCGCCGCTTCAGCGTCCATCCGTTGCAGACGTTCACGCGCGCACGCGGCGCCGAGCAGCTCGACGGCGCGTGGGCAGCGGTGACCGCGGAGCGGCCGGACGCCCTCGGGGAGGGCATGCGGCTCGCCGAGATGCTCGGCCTCCGCCCGTTCGAGCTCGCCGACTCCGCCCGCACGATCTACCACGCAGGCGCGGTGTTTGCGTCGAATTACGTCGTCACGCTCCAGCGCGCGGCATCGCTGCTCTTCGAGACGGCCGGAGCGCCGCCCGAGGCGCTCGAGCCGCTGATGCGCCGGACGATCGAGAACGGCTTCGAGCTCACCGGACCCATCGCGCGCGGTGACTGGTCGACGGTGAACGCGCACCGGGCGGCGATCGAGCACGCGCGGCCGGAGCTCGACCATCTCTACGAGACGCTTGCCGGCGCGACGCTGGCGCTCGCAACATGAAGATCGTCCGCACGATCGCAGAGCTCGACCTCGGCGGCGAGGTCGGCCTCGTGCCGACGATGGGCGCTCTGCACGACGGTCATCGCTCGCTCTTCCGTGCCGCTCGCGCCGAGAACGCACTTGTCGTCGCCTCCCTCTTCGTGAACTCGGCGCAGTTCGACGAAGAGTCGGATCTCGCCGCATACCCGCGCGACGAGGCTCGCGACGCGGCGATCGCTGCGGAGGAAGGAGTCGATGTCCTCTTCGCGCCGCCGGCGGACGAGATGTATCCCGCCGGCTTCGCAACCTGGGTCGACATCGAAGACGTGGGTGCCGAGGGCGCCGCGCGTCCCGGCCACTTCCGCGGTGTCGCGACCGTCTGTCTGAAGCTCTTCAACATCGTGCGCCCTCAGCGCGCGTACTTCGGCCAGAAGGACGCGCAGCAGGCAGCGGTGGTCCGCCGGCTCGTGCGCGACCTCAATCTCCCGGTGGAGATCCGCGTGCTGCCGACCGTCCGCGAGCCCGACGGCCTTGCGCTCTCGTCCCGCAACGTGCGCCTCTCTGAGACGGAGCGCCAGCAGGCGCTCGGACTGCCCCGGGCCCTGGCCGCCGGCGCCGAGGCGTTCGCAGGAGGCGGCGATCCCGTCGCCGTCGCGCGGGCGCAGTTGAACGGCTTGACCCCCGACTACGTCGAGCTCGTCGAGCTCGATGCCGCGACCGTGCTCGCGGCCGCCGTGCGGATCGGATCGACCCGTCTGATCGACAACGTCCTCCTGAAAGGAGACCTCTTGTGACCGGTGTAGGCTCGACGGAACCGGCAAGTAGCGGAGGCGCCGGCTCGGCCGGCGCCGGAGCGGGAACGAACAAGCCCTCGCGTTATGCGTCGTGGACGGCCGGCAAGCTGCCGCTCCCGGAGCTCGTAGAGATGAAGCGGCGCGGCGAGAAGATCGTGATGGTCACGGCCTACGACGCGCCGAGCGGACGGCTCGCCGACGCGGCGGGCGTGGACATGATCCTCGTCGGCGACTCATCGGGGATGGTGATGCACGGCCGCGAGTCGACGGTGCCGGTCACGCTCGACGAGATCCTCTTCATGACGCAGTGGGTCACCCGCGGTGCGAAGCGGCCGCTCGTGATCGCCGACATGCCGTTCGGTACCTACGAGGCGTCGAACGAGCAGGCGATCGGAACCGCGGTCCGGCTCGTCAAGGAAGGAGGAGCCGACGCGGTCAAGCTCGAGCGCGGCGGAACGTCGGTCGCCCGTGCAAAAGCGATCGTCGACGCCGGCATCGCGGTGATGGGCCATGTCGGCCTGACACCGCAGACGGCGACGGTGCTGGGCGGCTTCAAGGCTCAGGGCCGCACCGCCGACCGGGCTACGGAGCTGATCGACGACGCGCTCGCGCTCCAGGAGGCCGGCTGCTTCGCGGTGGTTCTCGAGGCGGTGCCCGCACCGGTGGCGCGGAAGGCTACGCGGGCGCTCGGCGTGCCGACGATCGGCATCGGCGCCGGCGGCGACACCGACGGCCAGGTGCTCGTCTGGCACGACATGCTCGGCTTCTACGAGGGGCACGCCCCACGTTTCGTGAAGCGCTACGCCGAGCTCGGCGACGCGATCACGGCTGCGCTCGGCCGCTTCGCCGAGGAGGTGCGCAGCGGGGCGTTCCCCGAGGAGCGGCATACGTACACGATGCCGGAGACCGAGCGGGAGGCGTTCGAGAGGGCGGGAGCTCCTACAGCGACGTCCCGACGGCGATGAGCACGGGGAACGCGGCCGCGAGGGCGACGGCGGCCGCCGCCCTCGCCCACGTCCAGCCGTGTACGGTGCGAACGCCGACGAGGAGCAGCAGCAGGCTCCACGCGACGAAACCGAGGTAGACGCCCCCGAATACGGCGTCGCCGCGGCCGTAGTCGTCCCCGCCGGTGCGGAAGAGATCCTCGCCGTAGACGGCGAGCCTCACCGGCCAGAGGGTCACGAGCGAGAGTGCGAGCGGCATCGCGGCAAGTGCAAGCACGTGGCGGGCACGTCGGTAGCTCCCCTGGCTCCCGAGGCGGCGCGCGGCTCCGTGCAGGAGGCCGCCGGCGAGCCAGTACACGGCGGTCCCGTACAGCGCTCCGGCGATGAATGCGAGCACCGGGATCACCACGAGCGACGCTGATCCGGCGTTCAGCATCTCCCGGAACGTCCGGGTCGTGAGCACGACCGAAATCCCGGCGAGCACGGCGACGACGATCAACGCCTCCTGCCGCGCCTCGGCGGCGTCGTCGCTGTCGTCGCGCAGCGATACGAAGACCGCGCGTGAAGCGACGAGCACCGCAGGCGCACGCAGCCACCAGTTGCGCTCGAGCGTCGGCGCCGGTGCGAGGTCAGTGCTCACGCCGCGCAGGGTAGCCTCCGGCAATGGAGGCGAACGCGGAGCTCACCGCGCAGGTCGCGGCAGCGGCGCCGTACACGGGCTTTCTCGGGATGGAGATCGTCTCCGCATCGCCCGAGGAGGTGCGCAGCCGGCTCGAGTGGAGGCCGGACAAGTGCACCGCAGGCGGGATGCTGCACGGCGGCGCGCTGATGAGCCTCGCCGACTCGGCCGGCGGCTTCCTCGCGTTCCTGAACCTTCCGGAGGACGCGAAGGGGACGGCGACGATCGAGTCGAAGACGAACTTCCTCGGCCCGATCCGCGGCGGCTACGTCAATGCCGTGAGCCGGGCGCTACACAAGGGCAGGCGGACGATCGTCGTCGACACCGAGCTCTACGACGACGACGGCAAGCTCGTCGCGCGGGTCACGCAAACGCAGGCCGTGTTGTAGCTCGGTGCAACCTGCTTTCAAGCAGGTTGCAGTCGTCGGCTCCGGCATGTGAGACGCGAACGACGGCTACGCCGCGGCGACTTCCTCCCGCGCGGGCAGGACCCCGCGCAGGAACCGTCCGGTGAAGCTCTCGTCGACCTGCGCGACCTCCTCCGGCGTGCCGACGGCCACGATCTCGCCGCCCTCCTCGCCGCCCTCCGGGCCGAGGTCGATCACCCAGTCGGCCTGCTTGATCACGTCGAGGTTGTGCTCGATCACGATCATCGTGTTCCCGGAGTCGACGAGCCGCTGCAGCGTCTCGAGCAGCTTCTCGATGTCGGCGAAGTGGAGTCCGGTCGTGGGCTCGTCGAGGATGTAGAGCGTCTTGCCGGTCGCGACCTTGCACAGCTCGGAGGCGAGCTTCACGCGCTGCGCCTCGCCGCCCGACAGCGTCGTCGCCGGCTGTCCGAGCTTGATGTAGTCGAGCCCGACGTCGTGCAGCGTCTGGAGACGGCGGCGGATCTTCGGAATCTTCGCAAAGAACTGGAGCGCCTCCTCGACTGACATGTCGAGTACGTCGGCGATCGTCTTCCCTTTGAAGCGCACCTCGAGCGTCTCGCGGTTGTAGCGCGCACCCTTGCACGTCTCGCATGGGACGTAGACGTCCGGAAGGAAGTGCATCTCGATCTTGATCTGCCCGTCCCCCTTGCACGTCTCGCAGCGGCCGCCGCGCACGTTGAACGAGAAGCGCCCCGGCTTGTAGCCGCGCACCTTCGCCTCGGGCGTGAGCGAGTAGAGCTCGCGGATGTGCGTGAAGAGATCGGTGTACGTCGCCGGATTCGAGCGCGGCGTGCGGCCGATCGGCTTCTGGTCGATGTCGATCACCTTGTCGAAGACGTCGATGCCCTCGACACCCCGGTGCGCACCCGGCTTCGTACGCGCACGGTTCAGCCGGTTGGCGAGCGACTTGAAGACGATGTCGTTCACGAGCGTCGACTTGCCGGAGCCCGACACGCCCGTGACGCAGATGAACTTCCCGACCGGGAACTCGACGTCGATCCCTTTCAGGTTGTGCTGCGCCGCCTTGAGCACACGGAAGGAGCCGCGATCCTCCTCGCGTCGCTCCGGGATCGGAATCGTGCGCGCGCGCGAGAGGTACTGCCCGGTGACGGACTTTCGGTTCCGTGCGACCTTTGCCGCCGGGCCTTCGGCGACGAGCTCGCCTCCGTGCAGGCCGGCGCCCGGGCCCATGTCGACGAGCCAGTCGGAGCGCCGCATCATCTCCTCGTCGTGCTCGACGACCACCACCGTGTTGCCGATGTCGCGCAGCCGCTCGAGCGTGCCGATGAGCCGCGCGTTGTCGCGTTGGTGGAGGCCGATCGACGGCTCGTCGAGAATGTAGAGCACGCCGACGAGCTGCGAGCCGATCTGCGTGGCGAGCCGAAGCCGCTGTGCCTCGCCCCCCGAGAGCGTCGCGGCCGCGCGGTCGAGCGTGAGGTAGCCGACCCCGACGTCGTCGAGGAACGTGAGCCGCTCGCGAATCTCCTTGACGATCCGGTGGCCGATCAGCTGCTCGGTCTCGGTCAGCCCGAGCTCGTCGAGGAACTGCAGCGCCCGGTTCACCGACATCTGCGAGAAGTCGTGGATCGACTTGCCGCCGACCGTCACCGCGAGCACCTCCGGCTTCAGGCGCGCGCCCTTGCAGACCGGGCACGGCCGCAGCGACATGTACTCCTCGATGCGCTCGCGCTGCTGCGACGAGTCCGTCTCCCGATAGCGCCGCTCGAGGCTCGAGACGATGCCGTCGAAGGCGAGCGTGTACTGCCGCCGCCTGCCCATCCGGTTGCGGTACTGGACGTACACCTTCTCGCCCTCGGTGCCGTAGAGGAAGAGATCCTGATCCTCGACCGTCATGTCCTGCCACGGCACCGACGTGTCGATCTCGTACCGGTCGGCGACCGCCTGGATAACGGCCTCGTAGAACCCCGACGAGCCGCCGAGCGACCACGGCACGAGCGCGCCGTCGTCGACAGAGAGCGACGGGTCGGGCACCACGAGGTCCGGGTCGATCTCCTGCTGCGACCCCAGGCCGGTGCAACGCGGGCAGGCGCCGTGGGGCGCGTTGAACGAGAAGATGCGCGGCTGCAGCTCGGCGAGCGAGACGCCGTGATCCGGGCATGCGAAGTTCTGCGAGAAGAGCGTCGACTCGCCGTCGATGACGTCGATCGCGACGAGCCCCTCGGCGAGCGCGGCGGCGGTCTCGATCGACTGCCACAGGCGGGCGCGGAGATCCTGCTTCATCACGAGCCGGTCGATCACGACCTCGATCGTGTGCTTGAACTTCTTGTCGAGCTCGGGGATGCCCTCGTCGAGCAGCACCTCCGCGCCGTCGACCTTCATGCGTGTGAAGCCCTCGCGAACGATCTCCTCGAAGAGGTCCTTGAACTCGCCCTTCCGGTCGCGCACCACCGGCGCATTGACCGTGAAGCGCGTCCCCTCCTCGAGCCGGAGCACCTGGTCGACGATCGCGTCGATCGACTGCCCGGCGATCGGCTTGCCGCAGACCGGGCAGTGCGGCCGCCCGACGCGCGCATAGAGCAGGCGCAGATAGTCGTAGATCTCGGTCACCGTGCCGACGGTCGAACGCGGGTTGCGGGACGTGCTCTTCTGGTCGATCGAGATCGCCGGGCTGAGTCCGTCGATGTGGTCGACGTCCGGCTTTTCCATCATCTGGAGGAACTGCCGCGCATAGGCCGAGAGCGACTCGACATAGCGGCGCTGCCCCTCCGCGTAGATCGTGTCGAAGGCAAGGCTCGACTTGCCGGACCCGGAGAGGCCGGTGATGCAGATCAGGCGGTTCCGCGGCAGGCGGACAGTGATGTCCTTCAGGTTGTGCTCGCGGGCGCCGTGGACAACGAGCTCGTCGGCAGCCATTCGAACGGCCATTGTATCGACCGAACATATGTTCGTCCAGTGCTATCCGGCGAGTCGCTGCACGAGCCCGCACACCTCGTTCGGCTTCGTCACGCACCGGATCTCGAGGTCACCGACGAAGATCGTCCCGTAGCCCAGCAACCGTCCGAGCAGGGTCTGCTCGACCTCGATCGCGCCGAGTCTCGCAAGCGGCACGGCGGCGGCTCGCCTGCGGACCACGCCGTGCGCCACGAAGAGCTTCTCGGCGGTCACGACGACGTGCGTGCGATCCCAGCGCCAGACCCCCACGAGCGCGACCGCGGCGGCCACGACGAGCAGGGCGGCGCCGGCAAGCGACAGCGGCCACCCGATCGCGAATCCGCCGGCGCCCAAAACGGCGAGCGCGAGCGCACGAGAGAGCGGGCGGACGAGGACGACGCCGTGACGGCGTGCGTCGAGGAACACGTGCTCTTCCGGACGCGCGAGCATGGGTTGAACCCTTCGACGAACCGGGCAGGACCCCTGGCCATGGGCTCTGTAGCGAAGCGCACGGCCGTCGTCACGCTCGTGGCGGGCTCGATCGTCGTCGTGGCGCTGGCTCTCTGGAAGATCAGGATCGTCATCGCGCTCGTCTTCCTCGGCTTCATCATCGCGGCGGCGATGCGGCCCGGGATCGAGTGGCTGGAGCGCCGGGCGCACTTCCCGCGGGCGGTCGGGCTGCTTCTCCACTACCTCGTGCTGGCCGGCCTCGTGGCGCTGCTCCTCTGGATCGTGGTCCCGCGCGCGATCGACCAGGTGCAGCAGGCGGTATCCGGATCGGGCCTGCACCAGCAGGCGCAGCAGTCGACCGGGATCAAGCACGACATCCTGACCGGGCTCGACAAACGCCTCCGCCGGCTGCCGTCGGGCGAGAAGATCCTCCATCCTGCGGTCGAGATCACGAAGACGGCGTTCGAGGTCGTCGTCGGGATCTTCTTCCTGTTCGCCGTCGCGGCGTACTGGATCTTCGAGCGTGACCGCACGATCGCGCTCGTCCAGTCGATGGTGCCGCGCAAGCACCGGCGGATCACGCGCGACACGTGGGTGCTCATCGACCAGAAGCTCGGCGCCTTCGTGCGCGGTCAGCTGATCCTGATCGCGTTCGTCGCCGTCGTGCTCTCCGCAGGCTTTTTCGCGATCGGCCTTCCTTACTGGATCTTGATCGGAGCGTTCGCAGGAGTGGTCGAGATCGTTCCGGTGATCGGACCGCTCGCCGCCGGCGCGCTCGCAATCGGCGTCGGCCTGACCCAGAGCTGGCACATGGCGCTCTTCGCCGGCTTGATCGTGCTCGCGGTGCGCCAGTTCGAGGACTACGTCGTGGTGCCGCGCGTGCTCGGGCACGCAGTCGGCCTCTCACCGCTGCTCGTGCTTGTCTCGGTGACCTCGATCGGAATCCTGCTCGGCGGGTTCTACGTCCTGCTTGCGATCCCGATCACCGCCGTGCTCGCGACGCTCGTCGATGTCGTGGTACGCGATGTCGACCCGGCCGAGCAGGAGGTGCCGGCCGTGCTCTTCGCCGGAGCGAGAGAGGGACCGGCTAGCGACTAGACCTTGCGCCAGCGGCCGAACACGAGGCCGCCGAGCGTGAACCCGAGCCCGAACGTGCCGAGGGCGAAGCCGCCGATCGCGATCGCCTTGCGTGCGCCCGACAGACGCTGCCAACGCCCGAGCGCCTCCTTCTCCTCGGCGGTCAACGGCTCGCCGCGACGCTGCTTGCGCAGCGCGCCGCCGGCCCGAAGGCCGAGGTAGAGGTCGTCGAAGATCTCGCCGGACTCGTCGGCCATTGCGTTCATGAATCTATAGCCTCATTCGGTTGTGGCGGCACGGATCCTCCATGTATCCGATCTTCACACGGGTACACGTGAGGATCGCGAGGTCGAGGAGGCCCTCGCCGCACTTATCGAACAGGTCATGCCGGACGTCGTCGTCGCCTCCGGCGACCTCACCCATCGTGGGCGCCGCGAACAGCACGAGCGGGCGGCCCTGTTTCTCCGCTCGTTCGGGAAGCCGGTGCTCGCCGTCCCGGGCAACCACGACATGCCCTACACGTTCCCCGCACGCTTCACCCGGCCGTGGGCAGAGTTCGAGCGGCAGTGGGAGACGGCCGAGCCCACGCACTCCTCCCCCACGCTCCACATCGTCGGCCTCAACTCGGCGCGGCCGTACCGCCACCAGAGCGGCGCGCTCCGCGGCGACCAGCTCCGCCGAGCCGCCGAGCGGCTCGATGCTGCGGCGCCGGGCGCGTACCGCGTCGTCGTGCTCCACCATCACATGATCGGCGCACCGTGGCGAGCGGCACGGAAGCGTCCGGTGGCGAGGCGGAACGAGGTGTTGCGCGCGCTCGTCGCCGCGGGCGCCGATCTGATCCTCGCCGGCCACATCCATCAGGCTGCGCTCAGCGAGCGGCACGAATTCGAGGTCGTGAGCGGCGACGTCCGCGCCGCGGTCGTCTCGATCGCGCCAGGGCTCGGCCAGCCGCGGCCGAACCGGCTCGGCGAGGCGCGCGGGCTGCACGTGTACGAGGCCGCGGAGGGAACGCTCACCGTGCACACCCACATCTGGCGGGGCGGCGACTGGGGACTCACCGCGCGCCGGATCTTCCCGCGCGGGCTCGGCCCGCTCGTGGTCGAGGCCTAGACGCTGCCGCTAAGGCCGCGCTTCTGCACGAAGCGACGGTAGAGGTAGAGCACGAGAATCGCGCCGAGGAGCGCGAACAGCAGGCCGCCGCCCGTGCCCAGGAGAACGTGCCCGAGGATGCCGCCGACGAAGGACCCAGCGAGGCCGAGGCCGATCGTGGCGAGGATCCCCATCGGATCCGGGCCCGGCAGCGCGAGCCGTGCGAGGGCGCCGACCACGAGGCCCCAGAGGACGAGAGCGAGGATGAAGCCGAGCCCCACGCGTGCTTCCTACGCCCGCAGCCGCTCGAGCAAACGCGTGCGCACAGTTGTGTACTCCTCGTCGGCGAGGACGCCGTTGTCGTGCAGCTCGTCGAGGAGGCGCAGATAGTGGGCCGGGTTCTCGGTCGGATCCTCGCCGGAGACCGGTGCGCGGGTCGTCGCCGCCACGGGCCCCGGCCGGGGTGTCATCTGGGCGGCGAGCTGCTGTCCGATCGCGTCTGGGTCGATCCCCGCGCGGCTGAGGCGCTCACGGTACTCCTCGACGCCGAAGCCCTTGTCCGGGAACCGGTAGGCGTCCGGTCCCCAGAGGGCCCGTTTCTGGATGAAGCGCCGGTAGAGGATCACGAGGGTGATCGCGCACAGGAAGCCGGAGATGCCCATCCATGCAGGATCGGCGCCCGTGATCACGACGACGATGCCGGCGCCGATGAGCGACCCGACGAGCCCGATCAGGATTGTCAGCCAGACCGGCATCGGGTCCGGGCCCGGCACGGCGAAGCGCGCGAGGGCGCCGGTGATGAACGCCGTCAGGATCACGGAGATCACGCTGGCCATTGCGGGGCAGCGTAGCGCGGCATGATCCCGGCATGAGCGCAACCGTTCCCGCAGCCCCGTTCGTGCGGGCAATCAAGCTCCGCGACGGCGGGGACGACTATTCCGCGGATCTCCCGGCGCTCCGCGGCCTGGAGCGGCTCGAGCTCGACGCGCGCGTGACGTTCCTGGTCGGCGAGAACGGAAGCGGAAAATCGACACTCATCGAGGCGATCGCCGTTGCAGCGAAGCTCAACGTCGAGGGCGGCGGCAAGCTGCTCAAGTTCAGCACGCGCGCGACGCATTCGCAGCTGCACGAGCGCCTGACGCTCGAGCGCTCCGAGCTGCCGCCGCTCAACGCGTTCTTCCTCCGGGCGGAGAGCGTGTTCAACCTCGCCACGGCGATCGAGGAGAACGGCTACATCGGCGCCCGCGAGGACGTCTACGAGCGGCCGCTGCATGAGCAGTCGCACGGCGAGTCGTTCCTCGACATCGCGGTCAACCGGCTCGGCCCCCGCGGCTTCTACCTCTTCGACGAGCCGGAGGCGGCGCTCTCGGTGCGCGGCCAGCTCGCACTCATGCGTCGCATGCACGAGCTCGTCCTCGAGCACTCGCAGTTCGTGGTCGCCACGCACTCGCCCGTCCTGCTCGGCTACCCCGACGCGACGATCCTCGAGCTGAGCGAAGACGGAGTCCGGAGCGTCGGCTACGAGGAGGCGGAGCAGGTGGAGCTCACGCGGTCGTTCCTCGAGAATCCCGGCCGCTTCTTGCGGCACCTGCTCGCAGACGACTGAGCGGCCGGCGCGGACATGACCCGGTGTCAGACACCGTTACAGAGTCGTGACACTTTCGTGACGGTTTTTTCCCTGCACGCAGCCGAATTGCCCTGCAAAATGCCGGCGGTCGCCAGGTCCCGGGCGGAGCCGTCCCGGTGTCAGACACGGGGTGTCGGATCGATGAGCCGTCAGGCGTGCACGTGCTCGCGTGCGCGCGGTGATGCCGCCGTCTCGAGCTCGCCGAGCAGCCGCCAGGAGATCGCGGCAATGTCGTCGACCGCCCGCGCGAACGCGTCCTCGTTCGCCCGCGACGGCTTGCGGTAGCCGCTGATCTTGCGAACGTACTGGAGCGCGGCGGCATGCGCCTCCTCCTCGCTCGCTGCCGGCTCGACGTTGTAGAGCGTGTGAATGCTGCGACACATGTAGGTCCCCTTCCGGCAATGTTCTCCAGGCTTCTGGAACGCGATCACGCTGCGCGCTGGAGCGTCCTCAGTCGCACCGATAGTAGAACTATCGGCACTCCCTGCGTCCTTCCATCGCTTGGTGCTCGCGCCCCAGAAGCGAGGCCACATCACCGGAAGGGGCCCTAGGCCCTCGCTTGCTCGATGACGTTCAACTCTCGCCGCAGGTCCTTGATCTCGTCGCGGAGCTTTGCTGCGTACTCGAACCGGAGCTCCTCGGCGGCGACGAGCATCTCCTCCTCGAGCGTGATGACGAGCTTCTCGAGATCCTCGCGCGACAGCCCCTCGACCTTCGATGCGCCACGCCGGCGACGGGAGGGAACATGCGGCGCGTCGAGCTGGAGCAGCTCTGCGATGTCGGAGATGCCCTTGCTGATGGACAACGGGGTGATCCCGTGCTCCTCGTTGTACGCGGCCTGGATCGTGCGCCGGCGATTCGTCTCGTCGAGCGCGTCCTTGATCGCCTCGGTCTGCTTGTCGGCGTACATCAACACTCGGCCGTTGATGTGCCGCGCTGCCCGGCCGATGGTCTGGATGAGCGACGTGCGGCCGCGCAGGAACCCCTCCTTGTCGGCATCGAGGATCGCCACGAGCGAGACCTCCGGAAGGTCCAAACCCTCGCGGAGGAGATTCACGCCGACGAGCACGTCGTACTCGCCGAGTCGCAGCTCGCGGATGATCTGGATCCGCTCGAGCGTGTCGATCTCCGAATGCAGGTAGCGCGCCTTCACGCCGGACTCGAGCAGATAGTCGGTCAGGTCCTCGGCCATCTTCTTCGTCAGGGTCGTGACGAGCGTGCGCTCGCCCACGGCCTCGCGCTGGCGGATCTCTGCGAGCAGGTCGTCGATCTGGTTCTTCGTCGGGCGCAGCTCGACCTCGGGATCGACGATGCCGGTCGGCCGGATCAGCTGCTCGGCGAGACGCGTTCCGTGGCGCTGCTCGAACGGCCCCGGCGTCGCCGACACGAAGATCATCTGCGGCACCTTCGCGAGGAACTCGTCGAAGCGGAGCGGCCGGTTGTCGAGCGCCGAGGGAAGCCGGAAGCCGAAATCGACGAGCGTCTGCTTCCGGGAGCGGTCGCCCTCGTACATGCCGCCGATCTGCGGGATCGACTGATGCGACTCGTCGACGAAGACGATGTAGTCGTTCGGGAAGTAGTCGAGGAGCGTGTGCGGCGCCGAGCCGGGCGGCCGGCCGTCGAGAATCCGCGAGTAGTTCTCGATCCCGTTGCAGAACCCGAGCTCCTTCATCATCTCGAGGTCGTACTCGGTGCGCTGCCTGATCCGGTGCGCCTCGAGCATCTTCCCTTCCGACTCGAAGCCCGTGACCTGCTGCTCGAGCTCGTGGCGGATCTCGTCGGCGGCGCGCTCGATCGTCGGCTTCGAGGTCACGTACTGCGTCGCCGGGAAGATCGTGATCTGGTCGTGCTTCGCGAGCACCTCGCCGGTCAGCGGGTCGAAGTGCGTGATCGCCTCCACCAGGTCGCCGAAGAAGGAGATGCGGTACGCCGTCTCCGAGTTCGCCGGCTGCACCTCGACGACGTCGCCCTTCACGCGAAAGCGCCCGCGCCCGAGCAGCGTGTCGTTGCGCACGTATTGGATGTCGACGAGCTTGCGCAGCATCAGGTCGCGATCCTGCTCCTCGCCGACGTTCACGAACACGACGCGCTCGCGATATTCCTCCGGGGAGCCGAGGCCGTAGATGCACGACACCGAGGCGACGATGATCACGTCGCGGCGGGAGAGCAGGTTCGAAGTCGCGGAGTGCCGCAACCGGTCGATGTCGTCGTTTCGCGAGGAGTCCTTTTCGATGTAAAGGTCGGCCTGCGGGACGTAGGCCTCGGGCTGGTAGTAGTCGTAGTACGAGACGAAGTACTCGACGGCGTTTCCCGGGAAGAACTCGCGGAACTCGTTGCAGAGCTGGGCGGCGAGCGTCTTGTTGTGCGCGATGATGAGCGCCGGCCGGCCGGCCTTTTCGATCGCCCACGCCATGGTCGCCGTCTTGCCGGTGCCGGTCGCGCCGACGAGCGTCTGGAAGCGCTCGCCCGCTTCGAGGCCGTCGACGAGGGTCTCGATCGCCTTCGGCTGGTCGCCGGTCGGCCGGTAGTCGCTCGATGTTTTCAGCTCGGCCACTGGAGACACAGGGTAACCGCATGGCCACCCGCACCCGAGTCCCCAATCAGAGGACTAACGCGTCCGCGCGATTCGGCGCTCGGCGAGATGGACGAGCCCGTTGAGGTCGACGCAGACCTCGCATGTGTACGTCCGCAACGTGCCGTCGCGGCTCGAGCTGAGCACGGTCGGCTTGCGGGGCGCGAACGAGACGCCGGTCAGTGGGTCTTTGTGACCGCGCAGATAGAACAGCTGAGCGCCCGACTGGCCCGCCCAGATGATGACGCTGATCGGCGCGGCGGCGGCGATCCAGCGGCCGGTGCGATCGAAGGCGACCGCCCGCACCGTGCCGAAGGCGGTTCGGCGCATGACGTGCGCGGTCCCTTTCCGGACGTCCCAGATCCGCACGTCGGAGTCCTCGCCCGAGGTCGCGAGCAGCCGCCCGTCATCGCTGAACTCGACGTCTGTCAGCGGCTTCTTGTGCGCTCGCATGACGCGGTACAGGTGACCCGTGCGCGCGAACCACAGCCGCCCGTTCGCGTCGGAGTCGGCGGTCGCAACGAGCCGGCCGTCGGGACTGAACGCGGCCTTGACCGCGACGCCGGGCGTCGGCAGCCGTTGGAGTCGACGGCCGGTAGCTGCGGCCCAGACCACCGCGCCGCCCAGCCCGGCGCTCACGAGCTCCGCGCCACCGGGCGCAAACGCGAGGTCGAGGACCTTGCCGGCCTGCTGCGCCGACCAGAGACGTCTTCCGGTGTGTGGATTCCACACGCGCACGGCCCCGCGCGCGTCGCCGCTCGCCACGAGGGTTCCGCGCGGCGAGACCGCCACCGCCGACACGGGCGCTGTTTCGGAGCCCTGCACGAGCGGGCGGCCCGAATGACCCTCCCAAACCTGGGTCGTTCCCTCCACGCGGCCGGCAGCGATGATTGCCGCGTCGGACGACACGCCGAGTGACGTGAAGCCACCCGCGCCACTTCGCAGGACATGCTCGAGGTGCCGGGTCACGGCGTCGTAGGTCTTGACGACTCCGCTCGACCAGGCGCCCACGATCGTGTTCCCCGCCCAACGCGCGGCAACGGCCGTGCCGGCGGCGCGACCGAGCAGGTCGAGCTGCTTGTCCGGGCGGGCATCCCAGACGCGGACCGTCCCGTCCTCGCCGCCCGTGACGAGGCGCGAGCTGTCGGCCGAGAAGGCGAGCGTCGTCACTGGGGCGTCGTTCCCCGCAAGCGTCGCCGCGAGCGAGCCTGCGCCGACGAGACCCTGCAGGCGCCAGAGCAGAACTTTGCGGTCCGGGCTCGCACTCGCGATCACGCGGCCGTCGGGGCTCCAGGCGAGCGTCTTGACCGGATTCGTGTGCCCAAAGAGGAAATACGTCCGCTCCCAGGTCGCGATCGTCCAGACGCGCACGCCGCTGTCGACGCCGCCGGAGGCGAGGAAGCGACCGTCGGGGCTGAACGCGACGACGTTGGCTCCTTCCTTAGCGTCGTGGAGCGCCTTCACGCTCTTGCCGGTCTCGGCAATCCAGACATGCGTGAACCCCTCCGCACTCGTCGTCGCCAGGAGGCGTCCGTCGGGCGAGAAGGCGACGTCCTTCACTCCGAGCGGCCTGAGCTTGTACCGGAGCCGGCCGTCGGGGGCGAAGACCCACGCCTGGACGTGGCCGCCACGCTCTGCTACTGCGGCGAGCAGGCGTCCGCCGGGCGCCGCTTTCAGCTCGCGCACATGCGCAATCATCCGCGCGAGCCCCCCGCGAAGCGGTAGCAGACGGAGCCGCCCGTCCGGGAGACGTGCTGCTTCGAAGCGACCGTGCAGCGTCAGCCTCCGACCGGTGCGGACGTCCCAGACGTCGGCGACGCCGAGCGGCGAGACCGTAACGAGCCTGTGTCCGTCGCCAGAGAACCCGACATCGCGCACGCGGCGCACGGAGGCGATCGTACGAACGAGCCGCCTGTTGTGCGCATCGAGCAACAGCAGCCGGCTCGGTGCCACGGCGGCGGCGATCAGATCGCCGCGCGGCGACGCCGCGACGCCGCGCACCTCGCCCCCGGCATGGCGGACGAGCCGGAGCCGGTCGGTGATGAGTGACTGCCGAAGCACCGACTCCGCCGCCGGTCCTGATTCGAGGCGAGCCGCGGCAAGCGCGAGCGAGACGCTTCTATTCGGATCGACGAACAGCTTCTGGAGCGCGGTCGCCTCGAGCTCGCGCGCCCGGGCATGGCGCGCCTGCGACTGCGCACCGGTGCGTTCCGAGAACGCCCAGACCGCGAGACCGGCGACGACCGCCAGCGAGAAGAAGGCGACGGCTGTGAGCGCGACGAGGCGCCGCTGCCTACCGCGGGCGGCGGCACGCTCGCGCTCGAGCCGGCGCTGCTGCCGCCAGCCCCGAATCGGCTCCGCAAGGACGTCGTGGAAGATCTCGTAGCGGTCGGAGCCGTCGACGCTGTGGACGATGCGGTCGCGGGTCAACGCTGCGAGCACGCGCCGAAGCGAGTCCTCGGGCACGTTCGCGTACTCGGCCAGATCGGGCGCGCGATGCGCGATCTTCGTCCCGGACGGCGTGACGAGATGCTCGAACATGTTCGCCGCGACGTCCTGCTCGTCGGCGTCGAGACCTGCAAGGGCCCCGTGGAGGTGGTCGCGCACGACCGCCTCGGCACCTCCGAGCCGGCGCAAGGTCTCGAGGCGGAGGAGCCGCGAACCCTCGTCGCGCTCGGAGTGCCAGATGCGCTCGAGCACGAGCTGGAGGTAGGGCGCCTCGATCCGGTCGCCGTCACGAGTCACCTCGTCGAGCACCGCTTCGACGAGCGCGGGCTCGATCTCGACCGGGTCGTCGGTTAGCTCGTTCCAGCGCGCGATCGGGCCGAGGATTGCGCTGCGCGCGGCATCGCGGTCGAGGTGGTCGAGCCGCACCTGATTTCCGAACACGCTCGGGATGCGTGCTTTGAACGCGTCGAGCCTCGCGAGCGAGTCCTCCCGCAGCGACACGAGCACGTTGACCCGTGACTCCCGGAGCAGCTCCGGCAGGTCGTGTAGCAATGCACCAGGCTCGTCGTCCTCGCCGTGATAGAGGAAGTACTCCTCGAACTGATCGAGGATCAGGTACGCCTCGTCTACTCCGCGCACCTCGTCGAGCACGTCTTCGACCGAGCCCGACCACGAGTCGCGGAGTGCGACGACGGCGTCGGGTGCGAGCGCCCGCAGTTCCCGGGCAACCCCCGCTCCGAGCAGCGACGACTTCCCGACGCCGCTTTCGCCGTAAAGGACCGTGAGCCGCGCGGCGAGCAGGTTCGCGACGAGCACGGCCCGCTCGCGCTCCCGGCCGAAGAAGAACAGCGCGTCGAGCTCGGAGTCCTCGAACGCCGCTAGCCCCTTGAACGGAGATATAGGAGGTGCAGCGAGCATGGTCACGCGTGCACTTCGACTCCGAGATACGAGCCGAGCGACTCGACGTACGAGTCGAGAGCCTGCTCGAGCAGGTCGACGTCGCGTGACCGCCAGAACTGCCGCTCGAGCGGCCGTGCCTCCGGCAGCACGGCCCAGGACCGATAGGCAAGCGGCTCCCCGCCCGAGATTCGGTCGAGCACAAGGCGCAGGCTCCACTCGCGCATGCCGTACCCGAGGAAAAGGAAGTGGCTGCGCCGGAGCTTCGCGGCGAGCACGACCGGGATCGCTCCACCGACGTCGCTCCGCGCGAGATAGCCGATATAGTCGTCCTCGGTCACGACAAAGCTCTGGTCGATGCCCCCGTGGAGCTTCAGCACTACGGTGCGCTGCTCGAGCGAGAGCTCCGTCGCATACGTGTTCGGCAGCTCGATCACGCGGGTCTCGCCGCTCGGGTCGCGATGGCAAAACCGCCCGCGGTCCCTACCCGACGCGAGGTAGGAGACGATGTCGAACTCCTCCTCCGCGTCGAGGAGCGCCTGCTCGAGCGCGAGGTCGTAGCTCGTCGTGACGAGGAGCTGATGCGGCAGCCCGCGTGCGCGCAGGAGCCGCGGGAGCGACGCAAAGAAACGGTGCAAGGGCGTCGGCGCCGCGGCGGCCTTGAGAAGCTCGGTCAACTCGTCGTAGAGCGGCCCGGCGCCTTTCGTCAATGCGACGAACTGCGCCACGCGTGTGAGATCGCTCGCGTCCTCCCGATAGTCGAACCGCTGCGCGAGGTGTGCGGCGAGCGCACCCGCATCGGCGCCGAGCACCGGAACGAGGCGCCCCGACAGCAGCGTGGCCGCTACCTCTTCGAAATGGGCATCGTCGGCAGCGGCGGCGGCCAGCCGCGGGCGCGGAACCTCCTGACGCAGGATCTGCGCGTTCAGCTCCTGCAGCTGCGGACTCGGGTCGAGACCAAGCTCCTCGACGAGCTCCCGCCGCGCATCCTGGTAGGCGCGAAGCGCATCGGCCTGGCGGCCGGAATGGTAGAGGGCGAGCATGAGCTGGGTGCGCAGCCGTTCGCGCAGCGGGTTGCGCGCGACGAGCGCCTCGACCTCCGGCACGAGCTCGGCGTAGCGCTCGCACGCGAGATCCGCGTCGATGCGCTCCTCCAGGGTGGCCAGATGCATCTCCTCGAGCCGGCGCACCTCGGGCGCCGCCCACGCCACGAACGCGACCTCCGCAAGGGGCTCACCGCGCCAGAGCGAGAGCGCCTCGCGAAGCCGCTCCGCCCGTTCGGCGGGATCGAGGGTCTTGGCCTCGCCGACTAGCTGCTCGAACCGGCCGAGGTCGATCGCGGCCGGATCCACGGCCAGCCGGTAGCCCGGCGAGCGGGTCACGAGCAGCTCGGCGCCGAGCACCTTCCGCAGCGCGGAGATCGAGTTCTGGAGCGACGTCGAGGCGGTTTTCGGTGGGTTCTCGCCCCAGAGCGCGTCAATGATGAACTCGGTCGAGACGACGTGATTCGTGCGCAGGACCAGCAGCGCCAGCACGGCGCGCTGCCTCTGGGCCCCGAGCGCCAGCGGTTCTCCGTCGGCGTCGAGCACCTCGAGCGGGCCCAGGATCCGAAACTCGGGCACAGCCGGGTTGTAACGAACAATGCGGCCGAGTGCGAGGGCCGGGAACTAGCCCGCCGGAGTGCGCGCAGGCGCGCCCGCAAGATTGCTGCAAGTGCCGGCTGCGTCCCGCAGACGCCGCAGCTGTACGTCAAGACGCCGCCGTTCGTCAGTCCGATCGCGATCTTCGCCGCGGCCGGCGAGAACGCGGCCGCGCGCATCGGGCCCCCGCCGAGGGCGGGGATGTGGAAGAGAAGGCTTCCGTCGCGCACCTGCCAGATCCCGGCATCGGCCGGACCGGAGGTGAGGATCCAGCGACCGTCGGCGCTGAACACCGCCTGGCTCACGGTGGACTCGTGGAACCGGAGCGTGCGCACGGGTGCACCGGTGGCGGGACGCCACAGCCGGGCATCGCCGTCGACGCTCGCGGTCAGGACGAGGCGCCCATCGGGGCTGAAGACGATCGACGTGAGTCGGAACAGATGGCCGACGAGGGTCGAGACGAGCCGACCGCTCTTGACGTCCCAGACACGCCCTGTCTTATCGTCGCTCGCCGTTGCGAGGAGCTCTCCGTCGGGGCTGAATGCGAGGTCGGCGATGCGGGCCGTATGCCCCACGAGCACGTGCAACAGCCGTCCGTCCGAGGCAGCCCAGAAGCGCGCGGTGCCGTCGGCACCGGCCGTCGCGACGACGCCGCCGCTCACCGCCACATCCGTGACCGGCGTCCCGTTCGGCTGCATCCAACGCAGCGAGCCGTCGGCGTTCCACATCTTCACCGTGGCGTCGTCGCCGCCCGTCACGACGCCGCCGCGGTCGTAGGCGGCGGCTCGCACCGGCGCGCCGTGGCGGAATGTCTCCAGCACCGAGCCGTCGCCGACCCGCCACAGCTGCGCAGTCCCGTCCTCGCTCGCGGTCAGCACGCGGTCGTTGCCGACGAACGACGCGCGGGTCACCGCCGCGCCGTGGCGCAGCGTGCGCACGAGGCCGCTGTCGTTCCAGATCCGGGCCGTGCCGTCGGCGGCGGCGCTGACGAGCAGCTTGCCGTCCGGGCTGAATTGCACCGAGGCGACGGGGCCATCGTGGCGGCCGAGCGTCATGAGCGCCGGCTCCGTGGTGTCCCAGAGGCGCGCGGTCCCATCCGGGCTCGCGGTCAGGAGCAATCCGCCGTCGGGGCTGTACTTCAGCACAGTGACGGAATCGCCGTGGCCGGCGAGGATGTCCGGCTTCACGCCGATCGGGGAAGGCCAGATGCGCGCCGTGTGGTCCGCGCTCGCCGTCGCGATCTCCTTCTGGTCGGGGCTGATCGCCACGGCGGTCAGCCGCTGCTGGTGTTGTCCCAGCAGCTCGGAGAGAAACGCGCCGGTCGCGACGTCGTAGATGCGTGCTCCGCTGTCGGCGCTCACCGACACAATCCGTCCGTCGCCGGTGAAGGCGATGTCGGTGATCGTCGCCGTGTGTCCCGTCAGCAGGTGGAACAGACGCCAGCTGCCGATCTCCCACAGGTACGTATTGCGGGTACCTGCGGTCGCGAGCAGCGAGCCGTCGCCGTTGAAGGTCGCCTCCAGGATCTGCCCCTGCTGTTGCACGGAGCCGATCTGCGTGCCCGCTGCGATGTCGTACACGCGTGCGACGGGATCGCCCACCGAGAGCGCCACGGCGATCGTGCCGGCAGGGTTGAGCGCGAGCGTATGCACCCCCGCAGCGCCGGTGACGGCGTGGAGGAGGTCTCCGCTCGAGGCATCCCACACCCGCAGCATCTGGTCGGCGCTACCCGTGACGACGTAACGCCCTCCCCCGCCGAAAGCAACGGCGAGCACGGGCCCGCCGTGCTCCAAGGTGCGGAGCAACGTGCCGCGGTCGACGTCGTAGAGAAGCGCCCGGCCGTCCTCGGTCGCCGCAGCCAGCGTCTTCCCGTCGGGGCTGAACACGACTTTCGCGACGGGGGATTCGGTCCGGAGGCTGCGCACGAGCGAATGCGTCTCGGTCCGGAACAGCCGCACTACGCCGCTCTGCGCCCCGGTCGCGACGAGAGAGCCGTCCGGATTGAAGGCGGCGGAGTTGACCGGACCCCCGCCGCCGCGGAGGATGCCTCGCACCCGCAACGCGACGAGGGCACTGCGGAGCGCGTCTTCGACGCGGTTCGACGCGTCGAGTGCGGCCGCGGCGAGAGCCGACTGCGCGCTCACAACCGGATCGACGTCGAGCTTCGCGTCGGCATTGGCAACGTACGCGCCGACCTTCGCGAGCGTTTCCTGGTGTTCTGCCCGGCGCGCCTGCGCCTGCGCCGAGTGCTTCGCGCGAACCGCGAGCGCCTTGTTCTGCTTCGCGACTGCGGCGTTTTTCTTCGCGACGGCCGCGCTTTGGAGCGCCGCCGCGGCGCTGTTCTTTGCGCGCAATTCGTTGGCCTTGGCGTCGGCCGCACTCGACTTCGCATCGGCCTCCGCGGACCTCGCCTTCGCGGCGTTCGCGCGCGCCTTCGCGTCGCTCGCGCGCGCCTTCATCTCGCTCGCCTCCGCCCTCTTGCGGGCTTTCGTCTCCCGCACGCGCGCCGCGTCTGCCTGCGCCTCGAGATGCTCGGCGGCGCGCTTCTGACCGAGCGCATTGACCGCTTGAATCTGCGCCTGCCTCTTCTGCTTCGCCGCCTCACTGCGCTGCGCGAACGCCCAGATCGAGAAGGCGACCATCAAGGCTGCGACGATCGCCGCGCCGATCGCAACGACGAGCAGCCGTCGGTGATGACGCCGCTCGCGCTCGACCGCCGCGTGGGCCTCGAACTCGCGCCGCCACACGAGCACGGGTTCGGCGAGAACATCGTGGAAGATCTCGTACCGCCTCCCGTCCGTTTCGGGGTCGTCGAGCGAGCGCAGGATTCGCTGGGACGCAAGCCGGTCGAGCACGGCCTGCAGCGCGACGGGCGACTCGGCCGTGTAGCCGACGAGATCTCCGAACGAGTGCGCGATCTTCGTCCGCGAAGGGGTCACGAGGAACTTCAGCGCGCTCGTCGCGATCTCGGCCTCACGCGGTGGGAGTGCACTGAGCGCCCGCTCGAGGTGGGCGCTCACGATCGTGTGCGCCCCGCCGAGCTTCTCCAAAGTCTCGAGTTGCAGGATGCGCGAGTCGCTGCCGCGCTCCTCCTCCCAGACGCGCTCGAGCACGAGCTGGAGGTACGGAGCCTCGATGAGGCCGTCGCCCGAGTCCACCTGCTCGAGGACCGCGTCGACGAGGCTCGTTTCGATCTCGACGCGCTCGTCCTTCGCCACGATCTCGTTCCAGCGGTCGAGCGGGCCGACAATCGCGAGGCGGGCTGACAGCGAATCGAGATGGTCGAGCCGCAATCGGTTCGAAAAGACGTTCGGGATCTGCTGCTGGAACGCGTCGAGTCTTGCCAGTTGGTCCTCGCGCAACGAGATCAGCATGTGAACGCCCGGGCGCGCAAGAAGTGCGGGCAGCCGATCGAGAAGCATGCCCTCGTCGTGGTAGAGGAAAAACTCCTCGAACTGGTCGAGGATCAGAAAGCCTTCGTCGAGCGGCGCGGGCAACTCGGCTCCGGTTGACCACTCGTCGACGACCGTCACCTCCGCATCGGGCGCGGCCACGCGCAGCCGCCTCGCAACGGCTGCACGGAGGATCGAGCTCTTGCCGACGCCGCTCGGACCGTAGAGCACGGTCAGCTTCGACGCGAGTAGGTTGGCGACGATCACCTCGGTCTCGCGCTCGCGACCGAAGAACAGGAGCGCGTCGAGCTTCGAGTCCTCGAACGGCGCAAGTCCCTTGTACGGCGAGATGGGCGGCGCGGCGAGAACGCTCACGCCGTGACCGCCACTTCGAGTCCGAGATAGCGTCCGAGCGCCGCCGCGTAGTCGTCGAGTGGCACCTCGAGCAGATCGATGTCGCGGGCTCGCCAGAACTGGCGCTCGAGCGGCTTCGCCTCCACCTGAACGGCCCACGACCGGTACGAGACGCCCTCCGCACCCCAGATCCGGCCGAGCACGAGGCGGAGATTCCAGTCCCGCATGCCGTAGCCGAGGAACAGAAAGTGGCTGCGTCGCAGCTTCGCCGCCAGGGCGACCGGGACCGCGCCGCCGATGTCGCTGCTCGAGAGGTACTCGATGTAATCGTCCTCGGTGACCACGAAACTCTCGAGCTCGCGGGCCGGCGACAGGTCAACCCCGCCGTGCAGCTTGAGGATGACCGTGCGCCGCTCGAGGGAGAGCTCCGTCGCATACGTGTTCGGCACGTCGATCACATGCGCGACTCCGTCCGGCTGAACGTGGCAGAAGCGGCCGCGGCTCCTACCCGAGGCAATGTAGTAGACGACGTCGAACTCCTCCCCCGCGTCGAGGAGCGCCTGCTCGAGTGCGAGGTCGTAGCTCGTGGTGACGAGCAGCTGATGCGGTGCGCCGCGCTCGCGCAGCAGCGGCGGTAGCGAGGCGAAGAAACGATGAAGGCTCGTTGGCGCCGAGCCGACGACGAGCATCTCGTGGAGCTCGTCGTACAGCGGTCCCGAGCCCTTCGTGAGAGCGACGTACTGTGCGACACGCGTAAGGTCGGAGATCTCCGTCGGGGGGTATTCGAAGCGCGCGGCGAGGCGCGCGGCCACGGCGGTGACATCGGTGCCGAGCACCGGCACCAGGCGCCCACCCAACAGGAGCGCCGCTACCTGCTCGAGGTGCTCCTCCGGCGACGAGTCGGCAGCGGAGGGGTGAAGCCCGGCCTCCTGGCGAAGAATTGCTGCGTGCAACTGCTGGAGCTGTGGTCCCGGGTCGAGCCCGACCTCGTCGCGCAGGGCCCGCCGCAGATCCTGATACGTCGCGAGCGCGTCCGCCTGCCGGCTTGCGCGGTAGTACGCAAGCATGAGCTGGCCCCGTAACCGCTCGCGCAGCGGAAACCGGGCGACGAGCGGCTCCAGCTGCGGCACGAGCTCCGCGGCGTGGCCCCCCTCCAGTTCTGCGTCGAACCAGTCCTCGGACGCAAGAAGCTTCAGCTCCTCGAGCCGTCGGATCTCCGCCGCCGCGAACGGCTCGAACGCGACCTCGGCGAGCGGCTCACCGTGCCAGAGGTCGAGCGCCTCGCGCAGCAACAGGGCGCGCTCGGCCGGCTCGCGCCCCGCGGCGTCCCGAACGAGCCGCTCGAACCGGTGCAGATCCAGCGAGTCGCTCTCGAGCTCGAGCTTGTAGCCGCGCGGCGGCTTCGTCACCAGCATGTCGGAGCCGACCAGTCTTCGGAGTGCCGAGATCGAGTTCTGGATCGACGCCTTGGCCGTCGGAGGTGGACGCTCCCCCCAGAGCGCATCGACGAGGTACTCCGTCGAGACGACCTCGTTCGCACGCAGGAGGAGGAGGGTGAGGACGGCACGCTGTCTCGTCCCGCCGAGCGGGATCGGCGTGCCGTCGTCGGTTGTCGCCTCGAGCGGGCCGAGAACCTGAAACACGGGCACATGAGGGTTGTAGCGCGGTCCTCGGCCGATTACGAGAGGCAACAGCACCCTTGCGCGCGGTCGCGCCCGCGTCGGCTCGTACGACCACCGGCTTTACTCCCGCCACGCGCTGGATGGCGGCCGTTAGTGGGCCATGAGACCGCGGTGAGGGGCCCATTTGGGACCCCGCGGACGGTGGCCGCATGGCTACCGAAACCCGCATCTCCAGCGCCGCGGCCGTCTGTGCCGCCGCACTTCTCGCCGCGCTTCCCGCGGCCACAATGTCCGCCCCCGCCCCGCCCGCTCACGCACAGGAGCTCGACGGCGACGAGATCGAGCTGATCGGCAACGCCGGCCGCCCGGTCGACTCCGAGAAGCCCAAGCTCACGGCGTCCTTCTCCGACGAGAGCTACCGGCCGGGCGGCACCGCGCGCCTCGTCGTCAGGGACACCGCTCCGAATGTCTCGGTGCAGATCTTCCGCGCCGGCGGAGAAGCCGTCCAGACCTTCGCCCATGACGTGATGCGCGGCACCCCCGTCGGCCGCCCTTCCAGGATCGGATCCGTACACGGTCGCCGGGTCGTCTCGGTTGCCCTCGGCGACTGGCCGAGCGGCGTCTACTTCGCACGGCTCACGGCGTCCGGCTCCCGGGTCGGCTTCGCCCCCTTCGTCCTCGCGCCGACGAGACTCGGCGAGCATCGGATCGCCGTCGTGATGCCGACGCAGACCTGGCAGGCCTACAACTTCCGCGACGACGACGGCGATGGACACCCGGACACGTGGTACGCAGGCTGGAAGACGAGCACCGCCCGCCTCGGCCGTCCCTTCCTCGACCGCGGCGTGCCTCCGCACTGGGCGAAGTACGACGCGCCGTTCGTACGCTGGCTCGCACGCACCCACCGCAACGTCGACTACCTGTCCGACGCGGAGCTGCGCTCTGTCGCCGACGGCCGCCGGCTCGCGCACGCGTACGACCTGATCGTCTTCTCCGGTCACCACGAGTACGTCACGACCCATGAGTACGACGTGGTCACCCAGTACCGCGACCTCGGCGGCAACCTCGCGTTCCTCGCTGCCAACAACTTCTTCTGGAAGATCACGATCTCACACAACGTGATGACGCGGGTCGCCCAGTGGCGCGACCTCGGCCGGCCGGAAGCCGCGCTGATCGGCGTGCAGTACCGCGCGAACGATCGCGGCGGGCATCGTGGCCCGTGGATCCTCACGGACGACTCCTCGACGAGCCCGTGGCTGTTCGATAACACCGGGAGCTCGGCGGGCGACGGCATCGGAACAGGCGGGATCGAGATCGACGCAACGACATCGGACTCGCCGAAGGGCGTACACGTCCTGGCGCAGATCCCGAACCTCTACGGGCCTGGGTTCACGGCGCAGATGACGTACTACGAGACGCCGGCCGGGGCCAAGGTTTTCGCCGCTGGCGCGTTCTCGCTCGCGCGGAGCGTTTGGGATCCAGGGATCGACACGCTCGTCGCCAATCTGTGGAACGAGCTCTCCCGGCCGTAGCTAACTGCACCATCCTGTCCGCGTCCCATAGTTCCAGGGCCGACTCGATGCGCGCATCCCGCTTTCTCCTCATAGTCGTCGTGCTGCTGCTCGCCGCCGCGGGCGGTGCGTCGGCGTATCCGTGGCCGTTCAAGCCGTTCGACCAGCAGCACCCGGTGCGTGGCTCCTTCGGCGATCCACGCTCCGTCTACCTGAACGGCGTGCTCTCCGGCGGCTTCGACGGGCCCTCCTTTCTGTCGTTCCACCAGGGCGTCGACATCTCCGCGCCCGACGGCACGCCGATCTATCCCGTCGTGAGCGGCACCGCGCATTACCTCGGCGCCGCGACGCTGAACATCGACGCGGGAAACGACCGGATCTTCCAATACTTCCACATCGTCCCGATCGTCGGTGAGGGCCAGACCGTGATTGCGAGGAGGACGATCCTCGGCTACGTTCAGGCACCGCACGGCCACGTGCACCTGACGGAGATCGCGGGGATCCGCGCGGTCAACCCGCTTCAGAAGGGCCACCTGACTCCGTACCGTGACCGGACGAAGCCGACGATCCGCGAGATCGTGATCAGCAACCAGGCCGGTGACGTCCAGACGCCGCTCGGGCTTTGCGGCCGGATCCAGGTCGCGGTCGACGCGTACGACACGCCGTCGATTCCGGTGCCCGGCAAGTTCAACGGCCTGCCGGTCGCGCCCGCACTCGTGCGCTGGACCGTCGCGCGCCTCAGCGGCGCGGTCGCCGTCCCATGGCAGACTGCCGCGGATTTCCGTGTGAACCTGCCGCCGAACAGGAAGCTCACCGACGTCTACGCGAAGGGAAGCTACGAGAACTCGCCGCGGTTCGGGAACCAGCAGTACACCTCGATGCCCGGCCGCTACCTCTTCCTGCTCTCGGGCAACCTCGACACGGCGGCGCTCCCGAACGGCGTCTATGTCATCACGGTGCGTGTCAGCGACGAGCGCGGTAACACGGCGACGCAGTCCGATCGCATGTCGGTGCTGAACGCGAGAACGGGCGTCTGCCCCGGCACGCTCGCGGCGCCGCCGACGACGGAGCCGCCGCCGAACGAGCCGCCCGCCGGCGGCGACGGCGGTTAACGCAGGCCCAGCTCCCGCGCGTACGCGCGGCGGTAGATGCCCTTGAGGCGCTCCACCTTGTCGACGTAGGCCCGGGTCTCCGGGAACTGGATGTCCTGTCCTGCGCGACGCCACCGGTCGACGTTCAGCTGCCCTGCGTTGTAGGCCGCAAGCGCGAGCCGTTCGTTGCGGTACTTCTGCATCAGGTGATGCAGGTACCACGCGCCGTAGCGGACGTTCAGCTCCGGGTCGTAGAGATCCGAGAGCACGAACTTCGAGCCGCCGGTGCGCAACGCGATTCCCTTCGCGGTCGCCGGCTGCAGCTGCATCAGTCCGATCGCGCCGGCACTCGACTTCGCGTCGGCGCGGAACTTCGACTCCTGCTCGATCACTGCCGCCAGCAGCGCCGGGTCGAGGTCGTAGTTGCCGGCATGCCCGCGCACGATGCTCGCGTAGCGCATCGGATACCAGATCCGAGCCCACCACACAGGCTCGGTCTTCTGGAGGTACACGAACGCGCCGGTGCCTGCCACGACCACGGCCGCAAGGATTGTCAGGCGCCTCAGGACGATGAGAGGCTCGCTACCACGCCTGCGACGAACGCGTCGAGATCCTCGAGCGACCCGTCGTTCACGTACGAGTAGTCGGCACGCGCGACCTTCTCCGTGTCCGGGATGAGGCGCGCCTCGCGAGAGGCGAACTCGCCTCGGCGCTGCCGGCGGAGCCGCTCGGGAGCGGTGATGACGACGACCTCGTCGAAGCGTTCGTCACCGCCCGTCTCGTAGAGGAGCGGGATCTCGACGACGGCGACCGGACGCTCGACGGTCGCGAGCCACTGCGCTGCCGCGGCGCGCGTTCGCGGGTGGAGCAGCTGCTCGAGCCAATCGAGCTCCTGCGGGTCGGCGAAGACGATCTCGCCGATCCGCTGCCGGTTTCCGACCGCGCCGTCCCCCCAGCGCTCCCGGATCGCGGCGCGCACCTCCTCGTCCTCCGCGAGGAGACGGTGCACGATCTCGTCGCTCGACACCGTCGCGGCTCCGTGCCGCGCGAACGCCGCCAGCGCCTCACTCTTGCCCGCCGCTATGCCCCCCGTCAGAGCGACCGCGACGGGTCGCTGCGCCACCCTAGTCCGTCGGTTCGGGCTCGTCCGAGCTCTCGATGGGGTTCGGCTCCACCACAGGCCCGGGCGTGGCCTCCGGCTCGGGCTCGTCCTCGGGAGCCTTCGGGCCTGACATGGGGGCGGTTGCGGTCACTTCGGTCATCGTGAGTTCCTCCTCTGCTTCGGGCTCCTGTGCTTCCGGCGCGGCCTCCTCGGTCACAGCGGCCGCCTCTGCCTCGGGCTCGGGTGCGCTTGCGTCGTCGGAGAAGACGTCCTCGGAGAGGTCGATCGTCGGCGGCGCCGCGTCCTCGCCGATCGGCGGCTGGAGCGGCATCCCGTCGTCGACGCGCTTGAGCGAGAGCGACAGCCGCCGCCGCTCGGCGTCGACCTCGAGGATGCGGACGTTGACCGTGTCGCCCTGCGAGACGACCTCGCGCGGGTTTTCGACGTGATGCTGCGCGAGCTCGGAAATGTGGACGAGCCCCTCGACGCCCGGGAGGATCTCGACGAAGGCGCCGAACGTGACGACCTTCGTCACCTTGCCCGAGACGACGTCGCCCTCGTTGTAGCTCTCCAGCACCTGCTGCCAGGGATCGGTCTGGGTCTGCTTGAGACCGAGCGAGATGCGCTGGCGCTCGCGGTCGATGTCGAGCACCTTCACGTTCACCTTCTGGCCGATCTCGAGCACTTCCGACGGATGGTTGACGTGACTCCAGGACAGCTCGCTGATGTGGATCAGGCCGTCCATCCCGTCGAGGTCGACGAAGGCTCCGAAGTCGACGATATTGGAGATGGTGCCCTCGACCACGTCGCCCGGGTTGAGCTTGTCGAGGATCGCCTGCCGCATCTCCTTGCGCTCGTCCTCGAGGACGGCGCGGCGCGACAGCACGACGTTGTTGCGCGAACGGTTGAGCTCGATGACCTTGCAGCGAAGCTCCTGGCCCAGGTACTCGTCGAGATCCTGGACGCGGCGGATGTCGACCAGCGAAGCCGGGAGGAAGCCGCGCACGCCGAGGTCGAGGATCAGGCCGCCCTTGACGACCTCGATCACGCGACCCATGACGGGATCGCCCTGCTCGTGCGCCTGCTCGATCGCCTTCCACGCGATCTCGAATCGCGCCCGCTTCTTCGAGAGGATCAGGCGACCCTCGGCGTCCTCCTTCGTCATCACGAGGGCGGCGATCTCGTCGCCCAGGGAGACCTCGTCGGCCGGGTTCACCGACCGCCGGATCGAAAGCTCGCTGACGGGGATGACGCCTTCGGACTTGTAGCCGATATCCACCAGGACCTCGTCCTTGTCGACCCGGACGACGGTGCCGTGGACGACTTCCCCTTCGTTGATCGTCGGAAAGGTCGACTCGTAGTCCGGAATCAGCTCGCCGTCCGGACCGGTCGTCCAGACGCCTTCCTCGAGCCTTGGGTCGTTGATTGTCTCGTTAGCCATAAGAAGCGCGGAGTATAGCCCCGGGAATTCAGACGCCCGCGGGGCGCCGGGGTTAGTGCCGGCCCGGCATCTCGGAGCTACGGCGCGGAGCCGGGAGCGGTTTCCGCACACAGCTCCCGGGAGGGGAGAAGCAGTTCGGCGGGTGGCCGAGCCGCCTCCCCTCCCGGGCGTCTCTACATGCGTGCGAGCGCGTCGACGAGCTGCTGGAGCACCGCGGCCTCGTCCACCGAGAGCGACTTCCCGGTCTGGGCCTGGACCTCGTTCCGGAAGGCCGCCCAGGACTGATGCTCGAGCATGGCGCAGAGCGAGGTCGCCAGCTGCGGCTTGTCGACGAACCGCGCGACGAGCCGGCAAAGCCCCGCCGTCGAGACCGTCACCGTGTAGGTCGTCGACCCGGTGGCGCTGTTGCCGGCTTTGTCGGTTGCGGTGGCGGACACCGTGTGCGGCCCGAGCCCGAACGACCAGGCCGGGCCGTCGACGTCCGTGCAGGTCGACGAGGCGATTCCGGACAGCGCATCGGTCGCCGAGCAGGTGATGTGCACCATCGTGTCGACGTCGTAGGTACCGGCGTTTCCGGTGTACGTCACGACCGGGTTCGTCTTGTCGATCGAGATGCCGGTGAGCGTCGCGCCGACGGTGTCACCGCCCTTCGTCTCGGACTCGCCGGTCACCGACTGTCCGGCCCCTTCGGCGGTCACGATCACAGGGGATGGGCAGGCGACGAGCGCGGAGAGCGGATCGACGCACGTGAAGGTTACCGTGACGTCGCTCGAGCTCCAGCCGGCGGCGTTCGGCGCAGGCGTCCTGCTCGCCGAGATCGTCGGCTTCGGCATCGTCAGCAGCACGATCTGCGGGTCGTGGTCGGAGGCCTTGTCCGCGAACTCGGCGTTGACGTGCACCGCGTCATACGCGAGCGGGGCGTGGTCGAACAGGTTCCCTCCGAGCAGGATGTGGTCGATCGCCTGCGAGTTTCCGTCGAAGTCGTACGTGTACTGCTCCTCCAGCGGCAGCGTCTTGACGAGGTCGTGCAAGCCGGCGGCCTCGAGGATCGCCACGGTGTCGGAGAACTGGAAGTCGTTCAGGTCACCGAGCACCACGACATTCGCGTTCGGGTCGGCACCGGTGATCTCGCCGACGAAGTCGGCGACCTCGTGAGCCTGCTTGTGCCGCTGAACCTCCGACGAGAACTGCGGCGGCTGGAACTTGCCGTACAGCGGATTGTCGCCGCCCTTCGAGTTGAAGTGGTTCGCGATCACGAACAGCTTGTGGCCGTTGTACGTGAACTCCGCTGCGAGCGGCTTCCGGCTCGACGTCCACGCGTCACTGGTCGGATCGATCCGGCCCGGGCTGTAGAGCAGCTGCGTGTCTGCGCCCGTTCCGACGACGCCGTTCGCGGTCGTCGAGTCGGCGCCCGGCCGGTCGACGAACGCGAGTCCGCGGTGCGTCCGGTAGAGGAACGCGACGCGAATGTTGCCGCCGGGCTCGCCGCCATCCTGGTCGTTGACGGGCTTGATGTAGCGGTACTGGTAGTCGGGGCCGCCCGCGGCCTTGATCGCTAAGACGAGGGTGTCGAGCGTGACGGTCGAGTCGGTCGTGCCGTCGTCGACGGCGCCGTTGTTGTCCTGCACCTCTTCGAGCGCGACGACGTCCGGCGAGCGGAGGTTGTCGACGAGGATGTGCGCAAGGCGGTCGAACTTCGTCGCGCCGTCGCCGGGATCGAGGTTCTCGACGTTGAACGTCGCGACGGACAGCTGGTCGGCCCCCGCGGAGGCGGTTACCTCCTGCTGCAGGCCGCCCGACACGACGCTCGGGGCTGCGGTCGGGCGCAGCTTGTAGTTGCCGAAGTTGTAGTCGAGGGCTCCGACGAGCGCGCCGGGGAAGGTGTCGCCGACGTTCACATCCGGCAGGGTGCCGAGCGTCGCCTGCAGGATCAGCCGCTCGGGGTTGAAGTCGTTCGCCTGGATGACGATGCCGCCGCGCGGGGTGCGCAGCCCGGCAGCGCTGTTGACGAGCGAGACCTCGGTCGTCTGGCTCGAGGCGAAGTCCACCGACGGGCCGCTGGCGGTCGCGTCGTCGATCTCCACGAGCATCCCCTCGAGGCTCTCGGCGTAATCGATGCCGTCGCTTGCGGGATCGAAGGTGCCGCTCGACTCGACGTTACCCGTCGCGTCGTCCTCGATCGTCTGGCCCGGCGGGCTCCAGGCGACTGGGGCGGGCAGCGGATTGCCGTGCGAGACGAATTCGCCGATCGACGTGTTGCCGATCTCCGTCACGGGGAGGTTGGTCGCCGCCGCGCTACCCGAGCCGCGAAACTCCTGCACCTGGCCGTTGACCTTGACGAGGTCGCCAACCGAGACGAGGCCGGCCGAGCGGGAGCCGAAGACGAAGATGCCTTCGGATGTCGCCGGGTCGGCGTCCGGCTGCGGATCCTGCATGAAGAAGCCGTTCGACGTCTTCAGCGTGACGATCCCTTCGACGCCGGTCACGTTTGCGCCGACCCTCGGCGAGAGATGACCGGCGCCCTGGATCTCGTGGATCCGCAGCGGCGGGGCAGGTGTCGACACGTGGAACGTGAAGTCCGTTGCCATCGTGTCCGGCGGATCGGTCGTGTCGTTGTCGTGGACGGCCGACGCGGCGACGATGACCGTGCAGGTCTCGTCAAGGGCGAAGTTCGTATCCGGGTCGAGCGTCCACGTCGTCGGACCGCCTGTCGCGGTCGCGGAGTGTGACCCGCTCGTCGTGCACGTGATCGTGAACCAGGTGCCGTCGAGGCTCACCGGCTCGCTGAAGGTGATCTCGAGGTTCGTGTCGACCGGAACGCCCGCTGCGTTGTCGGCCGGGACGGTCGAACTGACGCTCGGCGCAGCGTCGGCCGACGCGTGGTTTTGCGGGTTTCCGGGCTTCGGGCCGGTGAAGTCGTTTGCGTTGTCGTCGGAGTCCTGGGTGCCGCCGATCCGCTCGTACGACTGGTCGCCGTTCGTAGTCGGCATGCCGGAGATGCCCGTGCCCTCACGGCACTGGGTGCCGCCGATGAGGTTCCCGCCGACGCCGTCGACGACCGTGCCGGCTGCGTTCACGATGCGCGCGCCCGCTCCGTCCGTGAAGCCTGTCCCGTAGGTCCTGTCGCCGGCGACGGTCCCCGAGTAGCCGCCGCTCGCGTTGTTGTTGACGAAGAGGTAGTGCTCGCCCGCCTGCAGGACGACGCCTGCGGGAACCGTCGTGCGGTCGGATGCGGCGCCCGTGGTCGACGAGCATCCCTGCAGCTTCCAGCTCGAGACGTCGACGGCCGCGGAGCCGGCGTTCACCAGCTCGATGTACTCGTCATTTCCACCGAGGGGCCCGCGGAAGCGGAACTCGGAGATGACGACACCACTCGCCGATGCGAGCACGGAACCGGTACAGGCCAGCGCGACCGACAGGACGGCGGCACCCATGAGCGCACGACGAAGCAGCACAGCTCTCCCCCTCTGTGTGTAATAGCGGCGTGGCTCGTCGCTCCGCACCGACGCGCCGGCCGGGATCGTACCGGCCCTTCCGACAGCTCGCCAGTTCGTGGTTTCCGCCAGGATGGTCTCCGTGAGCGCACTCGCCCGCACCGCGCGCGCCTATGCGGCGAGCTCCGTTCGGATCGCCCGCCGCGGCGGGCTCCGGCCGCTCGGGCGCGAGGAACGCCTGGTTTTCGTCGTCGGCTCGCCGCGTTCGGGCACGACGTTCACGGGCAGGGCGCTCGGCTCGCAGCCCGGATTCGTCGACCTCGACGAGGTGACGCCGCTCAAGGCCGCGCTGCCGCGGCTCGCGGCTGCGTCTCCGGAGCAGGCGGGGCCGCAGCTGCGCCGGATCGTCGAGCGCGTCCGCACACTCGGGCTCGTGCGCGGCTTGCGCGGAGTCGAGCAGACGCCCGAGACGGCGTTCGTGCTCCGTGCCGCGCTCGACGCGTATCCGCAGGCGGTTGCCGTGCACGTGATCCGCGATGGACGGGACGTCGTGTGCTCGTTGCTGGAGCGCGGCTGGCTCCGCGGCGACCGTGGTGGAGGCGACGACGCGCGGCAGGCGTACGGCGCCCACGCCCGCTTCTGGGTCGAGCCGGAGCGGCGCGCGGAGTTCGAGCGGGCAAGCGAAGCCCGGCGGGCAGCGTGGGCGTGGCGGCGCTACGTCACCGCGGCGCAGGGCGTTCCGGAGCGGACCGTCGAGCTGCGGTACGAGGCGCTCGTCGGGAACCCGCACGCGGAGGCGGACCGTATCGCTGCGGCGCTCGGGGCCGAGGCGGAGCCGCTTCGGCGTGCTTTCGCGGAGGTGCACAGCTCGTCGGTCGGCCGCTGGCGGCGGGACATGACGGCCGAGCAGATCGCGGAGGTCGAGGCCGAGGCGGGCGGGCTGCTGGCTCAGCTTGGCTACGCGTGACGCCGATAACCTGAGCGTCGTGGACGAGCGCTATCCAATCGGCGAAACGGGGTCTGTCTCCGTCTCCGTGCTTCGGCACGAGCGCCGCGAGCAGGGCTATCCAATGTGGTCGACCGCAATCGGCCTCCGGGGCGGCGAGGCGACGATCCTCGTTCCGGGCCACTATCCCGGGGTGCTCGCGCAGCGCGTCCGCGACGCCGGCGAGCATTTCGCGCCGGGGATGCGCGTCGCGCGCGACGAGTACCTCGACCTGACGGCGCTCGCGCGCGACGGCGATGAGACGCTCGCCCTCTCCTCCACGGCGCGCTCCCCGGTCCGGGTCACCGTCGAGGTGCCGCGCGCAGAGCTCGTCGAGCTCGCGCTGCTGCTCGAGCAGTCGCAGGCCTTGATCGAGCAGCTACGCCAAGGCCTCGGTTTGGTGCCGGATTCGTTACCGGACGCCCTTTGATCCTGCAAATGCGGGGGTCGTGACGGTTCCGTAGCGGTGCCAGGCACCGCCACGAAATGTTCGCTACTTCGCCTCGTTCCAGTCGTCGCCGGCGCCGATGTCGACGGCGAGGGGCGGATCGAGCGGGTACGCATTGCACATCTCCGCGCGGACGATCTCCTTCACGGTCGAGACCTCTGCGTCCGGCGCCTCGACGAGCAGCTCGTCGTGCACCTGGAGGACGAGTTGCGACGCCCGGCCCTCCTCGCGCAGGCGGCGGTGGATGTTGACCATCGCCACTTTGATGATGTCCGCCGCCGTTCCCTGCATCACCGAGTTGACGGCGAGGCGCTCGCCGAGCCCGCGCGTCTGCCGGTTCGAGGCCCGGATCTCCGGCACCGGCCGGCGCCGGCCATGGAGCGTCGTGACGTACCCGTCCTCCTTGGCCTGCTCGATCGTGCGCTGGATGAAGTCCTGCACGAGCGGGAAGCGCGCGAGGTACGTGTCGATGTACTCCTGCGCCTCCTCGCGCGGGATCTCGAGATTCTCGGAGAGCCCGTACGACGAGATGCCGTAGATGATCCCGAAGTTGACCATCTTCGCGATGTTGCGCTCGTCCTTCGTCAGCGTCGCCTGGTCCTTGCCGAGCACCTCCGCCGCGGTCGCCGCGTGGATGTCCTCTCCGCGCGCGAACGCCTCGCGCAGCTTCGGCTCGCCGGACACGTGCGCGAGGATGCGCAGCTCGACCTGCGAGTAGTCGGCCGACACGAGCCGGTGGCCGGGCTCCGCGACGAACGCGCTGCGGATCTCCCGGCCGAGCTCGGTGCGGATCGGAATCGCCTGCAGGTTCGGGTTCGACGTCGACAGCCGCCCGGTGGCGGCCACCGCCTGGTTGAAGTGCGTGTGCAGCCGGCCGTCCTCCCCGAGGAGCGTCGGCAGCGGGCCGAGATACGTGTTGAGAAGCTTCGTCAGCTCCCGCCACTCCTCGACGACCTCGACGATCGGGTGCTCGTGGCGGATCGCGCGCAGCACGCGCGTGTCGGTCGAGTACCCCGTCTTGCCCTTCCTCCCCGGCGTCAGCGCGAGCTTCTCGAAGAGGATGCGCGCGAGCTGCTGGGTCGAGCCGAGCATGAACTCCTCGCCTGCGAGCTCGAACGTACGCGACTCGAGCTCCTCCACCCGGTCGGCGAGCCGAGCGGTGATCTCCCCCATGCGATACGTGTCGATCTTGATGCCGACGTCCTCCATCGAGGCGAGCACTGCCGTGAGCGGCAGCTCGATCTCGTCGTAGAGGCGTTCGCTGCCTCGCTCCCGCAGCCGCGCGCGGATCGGCGCCGCGAGCCGCCGCGGCACTTCCGCTGCGCGCACGAGCGCCGCCGTCTCCTCCTCGACTTCGGGGTCGGGGAGCGCCTCGACGCCGTACTCTGCGGCGAGGTCGTCGAGCGAGTACACCGGACGCCCTGGTTCGATCAGATACGCGGCGATCATCGTGTCCTCGGCCGGGAGCTGCGTCAGCCGCGGCAGCGACTTGTAGTCGTGCGCGACGATCTCGGCTTCGCGCAGGCGGGCGACGTAGTCGTCGTGCCAAGGGCCGACGAGGACGCCGTCGTCCTGAGCCAGCGCGAACCGGCCGTCGGCGATCGCGAGCCCGACGCGGCCCGTCACCCGGTCCGGCAGCGGGCCCTCGCGCCACGGCACCGCCGTCCCCGCGACGATCCGCTCGCGTGCGGGCACCGCGACGTCGAGCTCGTCGATCCGGTTCAGCAGGTTGCGGAACTCGAAGCGCCGGAACATCTCGCGCAGCTCGGAGCGGTCCGGCGGCGCGAGCACGAGCTGCGACGGGTCGCAGTCGATCTCGAGGTCGCGCCGCATTGTCGCGAGCTCCTTTGCGAGCCGGGCCTGGTCGGCGAACTCGATGACGTTCTTCTTCCGCGCCGGCGAGAGCTCGTCGGCGTGCGCGATCACCTCCTCGACGGAGCCGTACTGCGCGATCAGCTGCCCCGCGGTCTTGTCGCCGATTCCGGGGATGCCCGGGATGTTGTCGGAGGTGTCGCCCTTGAGCCCGATGAAGTCCGGAATCTGCTCCGGCTTGATGCCGTACCGCGCCTCGACGCGCTCCGGCGTGTAGACCTGCACGTCGCTGACGCCGCGCGGCGTCATCATCAGCGCCACGTTGTCGGTGACGAGCTGGAACGCGTCGCGATCGGTCGAGACGACGGTCGTCTTGATCCCCGCCTCGTCGGCCCGCGTCGCGAGCGTCGCGATGACGTCGTCGGCTTCCCAACCCTCGAACTCGAGGTTGCGGTAGCCGAACGCCTCGACGATCGGGCGGAAGTAGGGGAACTGCTCCGCGAGCAGGTCGGCCATCGGCCGCCGCCCTTCCTTGTAGACGACGTCCCCCTCCTCGGCGATCGCGTGCCGGTGCACGGGCCGCGTGTCCCAGGCGACGGCAACCCCCTTCGGCTTGTAGTCGGAGAGCAGCTTGAAGAGCATGTTCGTGAACCCGAGGAGCGCGTTCGTCGGGAAGCCCTCCGTCGTCGCAAGCTCCTCCGGGAGCGCGAAGTACGCGCGGTACGCGAGGTTGTTGCCGTCGACGAGAAAGAGCTCCGACTCGCGCGCCGGAGCGTCGTCGAGGTCGAGCTCGACGCCGGTGAGGGTCTTCGGACTCACAGCCCTCAACGGTATCGTCCGGCGCCGATGGCCATCACGGTGCAGTCCAGCATCCGGCTAGTGCGGCAACTGCCGACGCCCTAGCGTGCTCCGTGTCCCGCTCCTGTCCGGCACGCGCCTCGTCCTCGCGGCCGCACCGGACGACGCCGTCGTCCTGCGGCCGCCGCCGCCGGGTGAGGGGGTAGCCGACGTCGCAGCGGCCGTCCGGGACGCGCTCCGCTTCCCGCTCGAGGGCGAGGGAATCGAGGCGCTCGCGAGTCGCGGAACGCGGGCGACCATCGTCGTCGAGCCGCCGGCACTGCCGATCCCGGGCAGCGCGAACGACCCGCGCCAGCTCGCCGTCACGGCAGTCGTCGCGGAGCTGGAGCGGCTCGGGATCCCCACCGGCTACCAGACGTTCGTCGTCGCCTCCGGGCTCGCCCGTCGAATGGCCCAGCGCGATCTCGGCACGCTCGTGACTCCCGAGCTGGCGCGCCGCTTTCACGGCCACGTCGTCGTGCACGATGTCGAGGACCCTGAGCTCGTCCCGCTCGACGAATCGTCGCGCCCGCCGCTGCACGTGAACCGCGCGCTCGTCGAGACCGACCTCGTGATCGTCGTCAGCGCGGCGGAGTCGGTGCTGCACGGTGGCCCCGCGACATTGCTCGCCGCTTCAGGGGCCGACGCGCTCCGAGCCGCGGGCGCATACTCGCTGCTCGAGACGACCGCCTCGCAAGGCTGGCATCTGGCGGTCGCGCTCGAGCGCGCCCTCGGCCGGCACGTGCCGCTGCTCGGCGTTTCGCTCGTGCTCAACCACCCCGAGGTGTCGGGCGCGCTGCGCGGCTATCCATACGACCCCGCCGCGCTCGAACGCATCGCAGGCTCTCCGCTCCGCTTCGTCTACGGCGCGCTGCCGGAGCTGCTTCGGCGCGACGTGCTCCGAGCGTTGCGGACCGAGCTGTCGGTCGCCGCGGCGTACGGCGGTACGCCGTCGATCGCGCACGCAGAGGCGCTGCTGCGGATGGTGGAGCTGCGGCGGGCCGAGCTCGACCGGCCGCTCGACGCACTCGTGATCGGGGTGCCGAGTGCGACGCCGTACTTGCCGCGCGAGCGTCCGAATCCGCTGCTCGCTGCGTACCTGGGGCTCGGGCTCGCGCTCCGGATGTGGCGGGACGCGTTTCCGATCGCCGACCGCGGCACTGCGATCCTCGTCAACCGGTTCACCCGCCACTTCGCGCATCCGACGCAGCAGCCGTACCGGGCGTTCTTCCACGCGACGCGAGCCGGCCGCGATCCACGCCTGCTCGCCGATGCCGAGAGGGCCGCGGGAGCCGACGCCCGGGCGCTCGAGGCCTACCGGTCGGGACGAACGGTGCACCCGCTGCTCCCGTTCCGCGACTGGAACGGCTGCCAGCCCGCCCTCGGCCGGCTTGGGGCGGTGCTCGTGGCGGGCGCAGGAGACGCGACCGCCGTGCGGCAGCTCGGATTCGTGCCCGTCCACGGCGTCGGCGCCGCACTCGAGATGGCCCGCGGCCAGGGGCACGAGCGGATCGGCTTCCTACTCAGCCCGCCGTACTTCCCGCTGCGAGTCGGCTCGCCGTAACGGACATGACGTGGTGCGAAACGCCGGCAGCGGAGACTCAGGCCTCGCCGAGGTACGTCTTGCGGACGTCCTCGTTCTTCGCGAGCGCCTTGGCCTCGTCGGCCAGCGCGACGTGGCCCGTCTCGAGCACGTAGCCGCGATTTGCGACCTCCAGTGCCATCAGGGCGTTCTGCTCGACGAGCAGGATCGAGGTGCCCTGTCTGTTCACCTCGACGATCGTCTCGAAGATCCGCTCGACGAAGATCGGCGCGAGACCCATCGATGGCTCGTCGAGCATCAACAGCGTCGGGCGCGCCATGAGCGCGCGGCCGATCGCGCACATCTGCTGCTCGCCCCCGGACATCGTCCCCGCCTTCTGGTGCCGGCGCTCGGCCAGGCGCGGGAACAGCTCGAACACGCGATCCATGTCCTCCTTGAAGTTCCCGCGATCGTTCCGCTGGAAGGCGCCCATCTCGAGGTTCTCGGTCACCGACATGCGCGGGAAGAGCTTGCGGCCCTCGGGCGACTGCGCGATCCCGAGCTTCACGATGTCGTGGGGCGGGTCGTGGGTGATGTCCCGTCCGCGGAACGCGATCCTCCCGCGTCGCGGATGGTTCAGGCCGTTGATCGAGCGGAGCGTCGTCGACTTGCCGGCGCCGTTCGCCCCGATCAGCGTCACGATCTCGCCATCGTGCACATCGATCGTGATCCCTTTCAGCGCCTGAATCGAGCCGTAGTACGTCTCGATGTCGTTCACCTCGAGCAGCAGCGGAGCAGAGCTCGCGTTCACGAGGTCACCGCCGCGGTGCCGAGGTACGCCTCGATCACGCGCTCGTTCTTCTGGATCTCCTGCGGCGTTCCCTCGGCGATCTTCTCGCCGTAGTCCAGCACGGTGACCCGGTCGGAGACGCCCATCACGACGCGCATGTCGTGCTCGATCAGGAGGACGGTCAGCCCCTGTTCCTCGCGCAGCCGAGCGACGAACGCGGTGAAATCCGCCGTCTCCTGGGGGTTCATGCCGGCGGTCGGCTCGTCCAGCAGCAGCAGCTTGGGCTGGGTCGCGAGCGCGCGCGCAACCTCCAGGCGGCGCTGGTCGCCGTAGGAGAGGTTCTTCCCGAGCTCGTCGTCCTTCCGTCGCAGCCCCGAGAAATCGAGGAGCTCGCGTGCGCGCACCCGTGCCTCTCGCTCCTCCCTCTTCACGCGCGGCGTGCGCAGGATCGCCTCGAAGAGGTTGCCCTTCAAACGGACATGCATCCCGACGAGCACGTTCTCGAGCGCCGTCATGTTCTGAAACAGGCGGATGTTCTGGAACGTCCGGCCGATGCCGCGCTGCGTGAACGCGTGCGGCGGCCTCCCCGTCATGTCGTCGCCGTCGAAGAACACGAGCCCCGCCGTCGGCTTGTACACGCCGGTGAGCATGTTGAAGAAGGTCGTCTTGCCGGCGCCGTTCGGCCCGATGAGGCTGACGATCGAGGCGTGCGGCACGTCGAAGGTCACGTTGTCGACCGCGACGAGGCCGCCGAACTCCTTCCGGAGCTGTTCCGTATGGAGGAGCGGCGCGCTGCTCACGGCGTCAACGCCTCGTCATGCGTGACGTCGTAGAGCGGCTCGTCGTGCACGCCCTCGTGCAGCTCCGCGGCACGGCGCCTGCTCGGGATCAGCCCTTCCGGACGGAAGAGCATCGTGAGCACGATGATGATTCCGAAGATCCCGAACTCGTACTTCGGCACGTCGATCTGGCGACCCACGGTGTCGCTGACCTGCGCGCCGATGTTCGCGAGCCCCTCGCGGTCGAGGTAGGCGAGGAAGCACGCGCCGAAGATGACGCCCCAGATGTTCCCCATCCCGCCGAGGATCACCATGCAGAGAATGAACACCGAGATCTGGAAGAAGAAGTCGTCGGGGAACGCGCCGCTCTTGTAGGAGGCGTAGTACGCCCCTGCGACACCGCCGAAGAACGCACCCGTTGCGTACGACCACGTCTTCGTCCGCATGAGCGGCACGCCCATCGCGGCGGCGGCGACCTCGTCCTCTCGGATCGCGACCCACGCGCGGCCGAGGCGCGAGTCGCGAAGCCGCGCGCTCACGAACACCGTGATCAGGACGAGCCCGAGCGCGGTCCAGAAGAACACGGAGTCGAGGTCGCCGGCGGTGAGGTAGTTGGCCGGCAGGTGCAGGTGATCCCCCGCCCAGTTGCCGAAGCCCGGTCCATCGATCGGCGTGATCCCGCCGGTGCCGTTCGTCAGGTTGAAGCCGGTGCCGAGGAAGTCGTTACCGTTGCGCGCGATCTGCGGCATGATCTCGCCGAAGCCGAGCGTGACGATCGCGAGGTAGTCCCCTCGAAGCCGCAGCGTCGGCAGGCCGATGATCACGCCGATCACGGCGGTGGCGATCCCCGCCATCAGCAGCACGAGCCAGATCGAGAAGTGGAAACCCGTCCACCCCGGGTAGAGGCCGACGGCGCCGAAGTTCACGTGCTGCTTCGAGAACTGCGTCGACGCGAACCAGCCGGCCATGTATGCGCCCATCGCGTAGAACGCGACGTAGCCAAGGTCGAGCAGGCCGGCGTAGCCCACGACGAAGTTCAGGCCGAGGGCCATGATCGTGAAGATCATCATCACGACCATCGTCCCGACCTGTGGAAACGGCCCGAAGAGCGGCAGGTGCGGCAGGTCGTTGACGTAGTACGGGTAGCTGATCGCGATCGCGAGCACCGCGAGCGGCGTGACGTACTTGCCGACGGGCCTGCCGCCGACGGTCAGGCGATCCCAGCGCGGCGCCATCAACGCGAACAGCACGACAGCAGCGAGAAGCGCCGAGTTGTGCCACACGCCGAAGGCCGCGATCAGAGCGACTGCGATCGCGAGCCACATCGCCGTCTTCGCCGGCCGCCGCGTCGAGGGAGGCAGCGCGAGCCAGCGCTCTTGCGAGAGACCGACCTTGCCGAGCACCGTCCACCAGGCGCGCGAGACGAATTGGCGAAGGCGACGCTTCACGTCAGGCGCCTTCCGGGGTTCGCTCGCCGAGCAGCCCTTCGGGCCGGAAGACGAGAATCAGGATCAGGATCGAGAAGACGATCGACTGCGTCCAGTCGCTGCCGGGCGAGTGCCAGCGGAGCCCGTCGTTGTACGCCTGGATGAAGCCGATCGAGAGCGCGCCGAGGACGGCGCCCGGAAGGTTGCCGATGCCGCCGAGAACCGCCGCGGTGAACGCGATCAGACCCAGCTGGAAGCCGGTGTCATACCGCACCTGGCTGAAGTACAAGGCGTACAGAAGCCCGGCGGCGCCCGCGAGCGATCCGGCGAGCAGGAACGTGAACGAGATCGTCCGGTTGACGTTGATGCCCATCATCGCCGCCGCATCACGGTCCTGCGCGGTCGCACGCATCGCCTTCCCCTGCCGCGTCCTGAGCACGAGCCACATGAGCCCGAGCAACACCGGCACGGTGACGATGACGACGATCAGCTTGTCCCACGTGTAGGTGACGCCGCCGACCGAGAACACCTGGCCGTGAGGGAGAACCCGCGGCACTCCCGTATAGCCGGTGTCGTAGAAGAAGATCGCGATGTTCTGAAGGATGAACGACATCCCGATCGCGGTGATCAGCGGCGCGAGTCGGGGTGCACCGCGCAGCGGCCGGTAGGCGACGAATTCGATCGTCGCGTTGATGAGCCCGCAGGCGACCATCGCCACGCCGAGCGAGCCGAGCAGGGCGACGATCACGGCCCCGGTCGACGATTGCTCGGTAAGTCCGAAGACGGTGATGAGCATCGTCGCGGAGATCAGCCCGCCCAGCATGAATACGTCGCCGTGCGCGAAGTTGATCAACTCGAGAATGCCGTAGACGAGCGTGTAGCCCAGCGCAACGAGCGCGTAGACGGCGCCGTTCGTCAGCCCGATGAACGAGATCGTGACGAAGTACGACGGCTCCTTGACGAGGTTGACCCCGAGCCAGAGCACTAGCAGCCCGAGCAAGAGGCCCGCCGTGGCCGGCATCACGTACGAGGTCAGGGAGCGTCTAGCCCTGAGGGGACTTTGTGCGCTGACGTCGGTGGCCACGAGAGAAGAAGTCGAGATACGCGCCGGGGGAGGCTGATCCTCCCCCGGCGCCCTTCGTGTACGACTCTTGCGTTACCCGCCGACGAGGCTCGCGCTTGGCACGAGCGTCTTGACGGGCTTGAGATCCCTGCCTTTTTGCACGTAGATCGTGATCGGCTTCAGGTTCGTATCGCCGGTGGCGTCGATCGTGAAGTTGCCGAGGATGCCGCCCGTGACGGTGAGGCCGAAGATGGCCTTCGTCGTCCGGCCACGGTCACCGCCGCCCTTGGCGACGGCCTGGAGCATCACGAGCATCGCCTGTGCGCCGTAGGCGGCGTACGGGTTCGGCGTCGTACCGATCTGCTTGCCGAAGCTCTTGACGAACTTCGCACCCTCACCGGTGAGTGCGGACGGCGGCTGGCCCGCGACGCTGATGTACGCACCATTGGCGACAGCGCCGTTCGCGTTCGGGTCGCTGAAGCCGTCCGGCATCTGCAGCTTGACGTTGGGAGCGACGGCCTTGATGTCCTGCATCAGCTTCGCGCCGTTGTTGCACGCGATGCCGCCGAGGAACACTGCCTGCGCACCAGACGCCTTGATGGCGTTTGCAAGCGCCTCGTAGCTGGACTGCTTGGCGTCCCAGCCCTTGAAGCCGACGACCTGCAGACCGAGCTTCTTCGCCGCCGTGCGGTACGTCGAGGCGACGCCGAAGCCGTACGTCTGCTTGTCGTTCAGGACGTAGACCTTCTTGTAGCCGAGCGCCTTCGACCACATCGCGTCCGCCGGGCCCTGGAAGTCGTCCGTTGCGACGACGCGGGCGTAGTTGCGAACGCCGGTCGGGTAGTACTTTTGCGGCTCACCCGGGTCCCACTTCTTCGTCAGGCCCGGATTCGTGTTCGCGGGGCTGACCATCGCCATCGGACCGGGGTTCGCCCGGTTGAGGATCGGCACGATGATCTTCGCGCAGCCGGAGTTGAACGTTCCGACGACGCCGATCACCGACTTGTTCGCCGCATAGAGGCGACCGTTGGTCGCGCATTTCGCCGAGTCCCAACCGCCGGTCTGCGCCGTCGAGTCGTCGCACGACTGATAGCCGATCTTCAACGAGCCGGCCTTGTAGCCCTTCTGCGCGAGCGCCCACAGGATCGACCGTGAGATCTGCACGGTCTGAGCCCGGATCGCGCCCTGCAGCGGCAGGTCCGACGCGATGATGTAGTCGGGCGATCCCGACCCCTTGTAGACCACCGGCCCGCACGAAGACGACGGAAGCGGAGTGACCCCCGCCTTCGCGCCGCGTGCTGAGCTCGAGAAGCCGGCTGCGACGACTGCGACCACAACGGCCGCGCCGACGAGAGCCAGCAGCGAAAACTTCTTGGTCACGCTTCCCTCCTCCAACCTGATGTTCGATTCCGCGGAAGAGGGCGAGTATTTCGCGCCCGAGCCTCGTTTTCAATAGCCCCAAGCCACCGCTGCAACTTGGCCGAGTACCATTGCCGGGCGCCGAAGTGGCGGAACTGGCAGACGCGCCGGACTCAAAATCCGGTGCCCGAAAGGGCGTGTGGGTTCGATTCCCACCTTCGGCACTGGGAACCAAGCGGGTTCGAGGGAAGCCGCATCGGCCGGCCCGCGGCTCGCACCTCACATCGCTGGTACGCGCAGCTCCTCCACCGCGGAGGGCTCATAGAACTGCCGGGCCCGGCGCCGGTACAGCCCGATCGGCCCGTCTCCCACGGCGAGCGCCGGACGTGCGACGTAGCGCTTGTGCTCCCCGATCGGGAAGTCCTGCGTCGCGCCTCGGGTGAGGCCGCGAAGGATCAGGTGGGCGAGACCACCGCGCCCCTCGCCACGTCCGAGGAGAGCCCGAATGCATACCACCCGTTCGGATGGGGCGGAAGCGTCACGGGCTTGTGCGCTGGAGCGTGCCGAACGGCCGCCAGAACCCCTTGCTGAAGCGGAGGAGCCGCGTGCTCGTGACCGGGAACACGCGGCCAGGCTGCATCCGGATCGCGACGCCGGGGATGAAGAACGGGTTGTCACGCTCCTGCAGGTGCTGCACGGCGCGGAGCAGGCTCGCGCGCGTCGGGTTCGGCCCCGCGTGGCGCAGCGCGTCGGTCATGACGTATGCGACCGTGATCCCGTAGAGGTGAGCGAGCGCATTCGGATCGGCGTTCGGGAGGTACCGGCGCAGGATTAGCCGGTAGAGCTTGACGCCGGGCGACTTGGCGAGCGCAGGGTCCGTCGGATCGCGAAGCCAGCCGCTCGAAACCGCACCCTCACCGACGTCGGCGCCCGCGGTGAGCCGGACGACCTTCATCACGAAGGGATCGATCGCGGGCGACGCGACGACGTAGTGGGGCTTCCACCCGGCGCGCGCGGCTGCCACGAACGCCTGGATGGCCTGCTTCGGCGACGCGCAGAGGACGAACGTGTCGGCGCCGGCGGCGCGGATGCTCGCGACCTCGGACGCCACCGACACGTCGCTCACCTCGTACGACTCCGTCGCGACGACGTGCGCGGCCTGCGGGCCGAGCCCCCGACGCAGGCCCGCGAGCAGGTTCGAGCCATACTCGGAGTCCTCGTAGAGGACGCCGATCTTCGCGCGCGGGAGTGACCGTGCGAGGTACCGGCCGTAGATCGCGCCCTCGCCGGTGAAGCTCGGCAGCATGGCAATCGTCCACGGGTACTGCGCCTGTCCGGCGGCGATCGAGTCGGCGCCGCTCCCCACGAATAGCTGCGGCACGCCGAGCTGGTTGAGATACGGGCGAACCGCGAGCGCGTGCGGCGTCCCGACGCTGTTGAAGATCGCGAATACATCCTCCTGCTCGACGAGCTTGCGGGTCAGGTCGACCGTCTGGGCCGGCTCGAAGCCGTCGTCCTCGATGCGGTACACGATCTTCCGTCCGAAGACGCCGCCGTGATCGTTGACGTAGCGGAAGTACGCGTTCGCACCGTTCAGGACGGGCGCGTACGCGGACTCCGGTCCCGAAAGCGGTCCGGTGGCGCCGAGGACGATCTCCGACGCGCTGACGCCGGGATCGGCGCCGCCTGCCGAGGAGGCGATCGCGGCGGCGGACGCGGCTGCCGAGAGCAGCGCAAGCGCTCGCACGAGCATGCCTGCGACGATAGCTCTGCCGCCGGCACCCGTCTATCCTCGGGCGATGGCGGGCCGCCCGCTGATCCAGCTCGAGGATGTGGTCAAGCAATACGAGACGCCGGCCGGCAGCCTGACTGCGCTTCGGGGCGTGAGCCTCGGTGTCGGCGGCGGAGAGTTCGTGGCGGTGATCGGCAAGTCGGGCAGCGGGAAGAGCACCCTCGCCAACATGATCACCGGGATCGACCGGCCGACCAGCGGACGCGTGTGGGTCGACGGGACGCCGGTACACGAGCTGAGCGAGGGAGAGACGGCGCAATGGCGCGGCCGTTCGGTCGGCGTTGTCTTCCAGTTCTTTCAGCTGCTGCCGACCCTCTCGTTGCTCGACAACGTCGTTCTGCCGATGGAGTTCTGCCGCATGTGGACGACGCGCGAGCGCCGTGAGCGGGCGCACGAGCTGCTCACGCGCGTGGGACTCGCCAAGCGGGCGACGAAGCAGCCGGCCGCCGTCTCCGGCGGCGAGCAACAACGTGCCGCGATTGCGCGTGCGCTCGCCAACGACCCGCCGCTGCTCGTGGCCGACGAGCCAACGGGAAACCTTGACTCCGCCAACGCCGAAGCCGTCTTCGAGCTCTTCGAGGAGCTCGTCGGCGCGGGGAAGACTGTCCTAATGGTCACACACGACAACGACCTCGCCGCACGCGCGACGCGGACCGTGGTCGTGGCCGACGGCTCCGTCGTCAACGAGTATGTCCGCCGTGCGCTCGCCAAGCTCGACCTCGACCGGCTCGGACTCGCGGCGTCACGCGCACGACACGACGAGTTCGCGCCCGGGGCGCTGATCGTGCGCGAAGGCGATGTCGCCGATGCGTTCTACATCGTCACCAGCGGGTCCGTCGACGTCGTGATCCGGCACCCCGGCGGGCAGGAGATCGTCGTCAACCGACTCGGCCGAGGCGAGTTCTTCGGCGAGATCGCCCTTCTGCGCGGCGGTGCGCGAACGGCCACGGTTCGCGCAGGTGCCGACGGTCCTGTCGAGCTGATGGCGCTCGACCGGCAGACGTTCGATCAGCTCGTAGGCGAGTCGGAGCCGGCGGCAGAGGAGCTCCGCCGCATCGCCGCCGCGCGTCTGGGCGGCTGATGCGCTCCGCGCGCGGGAGCAAGATCGTCGGCGACCTGCGCTCGAGCCCCGGCCGCACAGTCCTCGTCGTGCTCAGCATCGCCGTCGGCGTGAGCGCAGTCGGGATGGTCGTCGGCGCACGCTCGCTGATGCTGCGCGCCCTCGACGCGAGCCGCGGCGAAGGCGCATTCCCGAGCGCGACGCTGTTGACGGATCCATTCCCGCCGCGGCTGCTGCGCGAGATCCGCGGCGTGCCCGGAGTCGTCGACGCGGAAGCGCGCCGCGCCGTCGGTGCGCGCGTCGTCGAGCGCGGGGTCTCGCGCGACCTGACGCTCTTCGGGCTGCCGCGATTCGACGCGCTTCGGATCGCCCGCGTGACGCGCGGCCGCGGCGCGTGGCCACCGCCCTCCGGGTCGATGCTCGTCGAACGGTCATCGCTCGCGGCACTCGCCGTGCGAATCGGAGACAGCGTCCGCCTGCGGCTGCCCTCCGGTGCGCTTCGACCCGTGCGCGTGACGGGCACTGTGCACGACGTCAATGTGCCGTCGACGCGAACGTCGGGGATCCTCTACGGCTACGCCACGCCGGAGACACTGGTGCGGTTGGGCGTTTCCCCAGCGCCGAACGAGCTGCTGCTACGCGTTCGTGGGGACCGCCACGCGGCGGAGGCCGCGGCCGCGCGCGTCCGCAGGCTGCTGGAGCGACACGGCGTCGCCGTGACACAGACGCTCGTACCGAAGCCGGGAACGTTCTGGGCCGCCGACCCGGTGCAGGCGATGGTGCTGCTGCTGACCGTCCTCGCAGTCGTGTGTCTCTTCATGAGCGCCTTTCTCGTCGTGAACATCGTTTCCGCGCTCGTGACGCAGCAGACCGGGCAGATCGGCGTGATGAAGGCCGTCGGCGCCCGCGCACCGATGACGGCGGCCCTCTACCTCGCGACTGCGGGGCTCTACGGGCTCGCGGCGCTTCTCCTCGCCGTGCCGCTGGCGGCCTTGGCGGCGCTCGTACTCGTTGAGTACTCGGCGAGCCTGATCAACCTGGATGTGCCGCCGTTCACGCTGCCTCCGCATGTGCTCGCGCTCGAGGTCGTGGCAGGCGTCGTGCTGCCAATCCTCGCCGCCGCGATGCCGGTCGCGATCGCAAGTCGGATCACGGTGCGCGAGGCGATCGCCCGCCGTGGCGCTGCCGGCGGCGGCGTGGCGACGCTCTTCAACCCTCGCGTCGGCGCCGTTCCCGTGGCGGTGCGGCTCGCAGTCGCGAACACGCTGCGCCGGAAGCGGCGCCTGCTCATGACGGCCGGAACGCTCGCGCTGGGCGGCGCCGTCTTCATCGGCGTCCTCAGCGTGCGAGCGTCGCTCTACCGCACACTCGACGACGCGGCGTTGTATCACCGCTACGACGTCGACGTCGCGCTCGATCGCGCCTATCCGGCCGCCGCGATCGAGCGCGCAGCCCGCCGCGTGCCCGGCGTGGCACGCGCACAGGCATGGGCGGTGGAGGGCGGGTACCGGCTCCGTCCGGACGGGAGCGAGAGCGAGACGTTCTCCGTCGTCGGCGCGCCCGCCGCCGGCGACCTGCTGCAGCCGCTGATCGTGCGCGGCCGTGACCTCCGCTCGAACGACGGCCGCGCGGTCGTGATCAACACCGACGTCCTCGACAGCGAGCCAGACGTCCGGCCGGGCGGCGAGCTCCGGCTCGCGGTCGGGGGACGCGCGGCGAAGCGGTGGCTCGTGGTCGGGATCGCGCAGCGGATCGTTACCGGGCCGATCGTCTATGCGAACGCGATGCCGCTCGGCCGCGCAGCCGGTGAGCCCGGGCTCGCGCGGCGCCTGGTCGTCGTCACGCACGGCGGCGACACGCAAGCCGAGGTCGCTGCCCGGCTGACGACACACCTCGCGCGCGCGGGGTTCCGCGTCGGCTCGGTACGCACGTCCGGCGAGCTCGCGAGCCTCGACCGGACGAACTTCGGCACCATCGTCTCGTTCCTGCTCGCGATGGCGATGTTGCTGGCAGTCGTCGGCGGCCTCGGGCTGGCAGGGATGCTGAGCATCAACGTGCTCGAGCGCTCACGCGAGATCGGCGTGCTGCGGGCGGTAGGCGCGCGCGATGGTGACGTGATGCAGCTCGTGGTGGTCGAAGGGCTGCTCGTCGCTGCGCTTGGCTCGGCCGTCGCCGCCCCGGCCGGGCTGCTCGTTGGACGCGCGCTCAGCGACGCGGTCGGCCGCCTGTTCCTCGGCGCGCCGCTGCAGTACTCGTATTCCGCCGGCGGGCTGCTGCTGTGGCTCGGCCTCACGATTGTCCTCGCGGTCGCCGCAAGCGCCGTTCCGGCGCGGCGCGCGGCGCGACTCGCAATTCGCGACGTCCTCGCCTACGAGTGAGCGGCGGACTGCGAATCCCCCCGCGAGAACTGCTTTTCTTCTCTTCATGACCGGCGGCTCCCTGGTATCGATCGTCCTCACGCCCAAGGAGACCCGGGGCGACGCGATCCTTGCCGCGCTGAACCTCCCACCTCCGCGCGCTGTGATCGCCCTGAACGGAGGCACAGAGCACGTCGCCCCGGAGATCGCGCCGCATCTCCGGCGCATTCTCCAGGACGGCCTCGCGCGCGTCGTGATCGACGACGCGATCACGGTCGTTTCGGGCGGCACGGATGCAGGCGTCTTCGCTCTGTTCGGCGAGGGCCTCGATCACCTCGCAACGGCGCCCTGCATCGGAGTCGCGCCGGCGGCGCTCGTCGAGTCGCCTCAGGAGGCCGCGGCGGAGCGCACGCCTCGGGCCGGGCAAGCTGTGCCGCTCGAGCCACACCACACGCATTTCGTGCTGGTCGACGGCGAGCAGTGGGGCGACGAGACGCAGACGATGCTCTCGCTCGTCGACGCGCTGGCCAAGGAAGCCCCGTCGGTCGCCGTTCTCGCGGGAGGCGGCGCGATCGCGAAGCGAGAGGTACTGGAACACGTGCGGCGCGGCCGTGAAGTAATCGTGCTGGCGGGCAGCGGACGTCTTGCCGACGATCTCGCGGACCTCGCCAACGGCCGCGCCGCGGCGGATGACTCCGAGGCGACGGAGATCGCGCGAGGTCGGCTGACGGTGTTCGACATCCGACGCCCCTCGTCCGAACTGGTCGCCCTCGTCCGCAGCCGACTCGCGCCGCCACGGAGGCGCCCGACGCTGCGCGGCGTGTTCCCCGCTCTTGCTCCTCTGCCGCGCCTGCGCTGGAAGCCGGCGAGCACCTACCCATTCGTCTCACCTGCAGCACGGGCCCGCTCTCCGGCTCTCGAGCCGGACATCGAGCTACTCGAGCGCGAGCTCGTCCCGCTGTTCCGCAGACTCGACGAGGAATCACTCCACGCCCAGAACACCTTCCGACTCGGCCAGCTCGCGATCATCGTCGGCGGCATGGTCGCCACGACCCTCGGGGCGGTGCAGACGGCACTCGGGGGCGGAGTCATCGCGCTCGCAGTTCCGGAGGCGGTCATCGCCGGACTCCTGACGAGCGCGCTCGTCTACGTGCGTGGGCGAAACGCACAGCGCGAGTACTTCACACGGCGGCTCAAGGCAGAGCGCCTTCGCAGCGAGTACTTCCTCTTCCTGAGCCGGGTGGGCGAGTACGCCGAGGGGGACGACGACAAGCGGAGGCGCGTCCTTCACCGCCGAATGAGAGAGGTCGACTTGCTCCCGGAGGACACGTGAGCTCTCGCGCCGAGCAGGTCCTCCAGGTCTACCGGGCCGCGCGGCTCGACGACCAGCTCCGCTACTACGAGAAACGCCGGGCGGAGTACGAGCGAGCGCACGGGGAATTGCTCATCGCCTCTGCCGTCCTGCTCGGGCTGACCTCGACCGCGAGCGCGCTCGCCGGCATCGACATCGGCGGCAAGATCGTCTGGGCGATTCTCGCTGCGATTCTGCCCGCACTCTCGACCGCCCTCGCTGCCTACGGCGGTCTGTTCGCGTTCGACCGCCAGGCGAAGCTGTTCACCGACGCCGTGCGGAATCTGCGGCTGCTCGAGGAGCCCGAGCTCTCACAGATGCGCGACGAGCAGCAGGTCGACACCGCGCTCCGGCAGTACGTCCAGCAGGTCGAGGAGGTCTTCCGGAGCGAGCAGGCTCAGTGGGGCCAGCTGGGTGCCGAGTCGACGCCCAAGGACGAGAAGCCGGCCTGATCGCCGAGCGTCAAGACGACCCCAGCTTCAACGCGTCCGCGAGCGGCCCGCCGGCCTGGAACGTTCGCGGCGCGCGCGCAACGAGCGTCCGGGTATCCGTGAGAGTCTCCCGCTCGCCCTCTGAGCTCGCCGATGCCGTCGCGGTCTCGAGCGCGTCGATCGACGCCGTGTCGCCGAGCAACGCGCCCATGATCACGCTCGCGTACCACGCAATATCAGGTGCGGCGCTGTGCAGCGCCATCCCGAACAGCCTGCTGCTGACGGACGCGCCAAGCTCGCTATCGATCCCCACGAGCACGGACCTGACCTGGGCGAGCCGGTAGACCGCCCAGTTGTACTCCGCGAGCCCTCTGACGGAGAAGCTCCCGGCGCGCCGTCCACGCCCCTCGTACTCGATCTCCACGCCCCGCACGGGAATGAACTCCTTCACCCACGAGTAGGTATCCGGCGCATAACCGGCCGTCGCCGGCCATTCATCTGAGGCGATGCTCACGGCCAAGCCCGTCTCCATCTCGGACGCGCCTTCGTACCGCACGAAGCACCAGCCCGACGAGCTGGTCGCCGACCCGTCACCGACCTCGACCCACGGATTGCTGCGAGCAGAGGGATAGACGAGCCCGCCCGCGCCCGACTCCCGCGCGAAGAAGCCGGTCATGTTCCCCGTCGTCCACCCGCCGCCCAGCCATTGATCGAGCAAGCTCGGGAGGAGCTGTGAGAAATCGCCAGGCGGCTCGCGTCCCAGAACGACGGGGACCTCCTCGCCCTCGAGCTGCACCGTACGGTTGAACTGCTCGACGAGCCACCTCTGCGCCGCCGTGCGCCGCAGATCGATCACGTCGCGGATGTCTTCGGTCGACTCGACGTACGGGATCTGCACGATGTACTGGCTGCCGCGTCCGTAGGCGTCGTGGAGCAGCGGGTCGCGGGTGAGCGGTCGAAGTCCGATCAGCAACGACGGCGCTTCGAGATCGAGCGCGTCGTAGTTCTTCCTCGGCACCGCCGCAAGGATCCCGAGAAGCTCCGCGGTGTTCGCTCCCTCCGTCTCGAACAGCGACACGAGGCCTGGGTACGACGATTCGACGAGGTACGCGGACATCTCGCGCAGCAGGGTTCGGTGATCGGCGAGCAGGTCGTCGAGGAGCGAGTAGTAGCGAGATCTGGGCAATGAGTTGTCACCGGCGAATCGCCGTGCACGGGTCGGATCGAACTCCGGGTCGACCTCGCCTGCAAGGAGGTCGCGAAGCTCGGACCGTCCCCGCTCGATGTCATCGACGTCATGACCGATGCCGTACGCGCGCAAGGTCGTGCTCAGGGCGTGTAGCTCGAGCTCGCCCAACGCAGCTACGTCGACCTGCTTCAAGGAGAGCCTCGCCGCGGAGAGATGAGCGTCCACTGCTCGGGCCGAGCCCTCGCGCCTACTCAGCCCCTTGAGGGGTGGCCGGTGCTCACGACGCGGATTCGATCGTCGTGCGCACGTGGCGGACGAGCTCGGCTGCTTCGGGTACGGCTTCACCGTCTTCGGCGAGGATGGCGCGGAATGCCTCGTTGCACCAAGGCCCACGCTGTGCTTCGTCGGGGCCCTCGAGCAGGATCCCGATGAGGCGTTCGGCGGCGTCGAGGCGGCCCCAGAGGTAGTCGTTCTCTCGTCCGGGGCGGCTGAGGAAGGCGCCGAAGTGATGGCTCTCTGCGCCTTTCAACTTTCCGTGTTGCCCGTCGGGGGTGAACGCCGGGATTCGGTGCGTGTCGCGGGGGCTGATGCGGATGACTTCGATCTGGTCGCCTTCACCGACGTCGCTGAGTGCCTGGACCGGGTAGAGGAGGATGTCCCAGAAGGGGAAGCCGAGGTAGCGCACGAGGAGCTCCCATCTGCGGTCGGCCGGCCAGTCGTTCGTCAGTCGCCGCAGGTCGGCGTAGAGATCGCTCGTGAAGGTGGCGAGCTTGGCGTTCAGGAACTCGCGCAGGCTCAGCTCGAGCGCGTCCAGCTGCTCGCCGCGCTCCTCGACGTACGCTGCCGGGTCGAAGCCGGTTTGCTGCATGAACTCGGACATCCGCTCCACCGGAAAGCAGGTGGTGTAGCGGGCGGTCAGCGTGTCGTCGAAGCCGGTGCCGGAGATCGCGTCGCGGAGCGTGCCGACGGCGCCCCACAAGTGCCGTTTCGCCTCGTCGATGGCCGCGCGCTCAGGGTACCCCGGTGTGCCGGCGTAGCGGTACCAGCTGTTCAGGCAGTCGATCAGGAAGCGGAGGCGTCGTTCGCCGTAGGCGAGGTCGAAGGCGGTGAGGAATTCGAGCTGACGCGCGGTGGGATCGATCTGTTGATCGAAGAGCTGCCCTCGTTCGCCCCAGCGGCGGATGACGCTGCGCACGAGCAGCGCATGTGTGGAGTCGGGCGGAAGGTCGCAGACGGCACAGGCGGTCTCTGCGTAGCGGTCGACCACGCCGCTGATCTTGAGACGAACGTACGTGGCGTAGCTGAAGCCGGCGCCCGTTCGTGCCTCCTCGTACAGGCGCTTGCGGATCTCGGCGAGCTTGGCGTCCTTCGGATCGTCGGGGATCTCCGCCAAGGGCCCCGCGATGTCCGTTACGCGCCGCTCGACCGTTTCCCAGCTGGTTTGGACGATGTCGCGGAGCCGGCGTACGCGCTCGTTCATGCGCCCGACCTCGACGAGGTCGTCGAGGATCGGCTCGGCGCGTGGAAGACCGGTGAGAGCGCCGATCGCGGCGGCCAGGGTGCCGGGTGCGGATCGGCTGGAGGGCTTGCGATCGTCTGCTGGGTCGGGCTCGAGATAGAGCAGCCGGCGGTCGACCTCAACACCGGCAGGGCGTTCCCTGATGGCATCGATCGCCGGTCCGAATGGCTTGTTGTCGAGCACGCCGCCGTCGACGAACCATGTCCAGCCCGGCGGGAACTTCGCCAGCTCGTAGAGGCGGAAATAGCGCTGCTCCAGCTGTCCGAGGTCGACAGGGCGGCGGCCGAGCCACCTTTGGAGCTCACCGAAGCTGACCGGCGGGAAGATGCCCGGGATACAGGAGGTCGTGCGCGCAGCGAACGTGAGTGCCCCGTTCGAGCCGCCGTCGAAGTCGTCGTGACCCTCGCCGAAGCGGAAGGTCAGTAGGTGCCGGTGGCGCGTGTCATGGATCGGATTCGGATCGGCGTCCGGCACCTGGCGGCCGTAGCCGTAGAAGTCGGTCACGGTCACGAACAGCTCGAGCAGATGCCGATCGGGGAGCAGCGACCCGAGCCTGCCGGGATCCTCCTTCTTCTCCTTGTCCATCTTCGTGAAGGCGTCGTAGATCCATTGCGCCATCAGCTCGCCGCGCAGCGGCGCTTTCTGCCGCAACGCCCGGAGCGCGACCCATGCGAACTTGAGCTTCTGCGGTAGGAAGCGCGGCGCCGCGAGCAGCCCGTCGATGTCCCCATGCTCGAACCAAAGATCGCGGAGTGCGTCCTGCGAGAGATCGTGGGCGAGCGCCTTGGCCAGGCAGATGCCGTTGATCCCACCCGCGGAGGTACCCGCGATGACGTCGACGACGACACGCGTGCGTACGTCGTCCTGACGCTCTGCCAACTGCTGCAGCAGCCGCGCGTAGAGGCGCTCGCTGGCCGTCCCCACCTCCTCGGCGTCGGGCGTCGCCTCCAGCAGTGCGGACCCGCGAACGAGTCGGTGAACCTCCTTCGTCACTCCGTGCATGTACACGGCGAGCGACGAGCCGCCATAACAAACCATTCCGAGCCGGAGCTCCTTCGTCCGCCCCTCGCCCCCGCCTGCCACGCCGGCCTCCATTCGTGGGGATTTCCTCCCTGCACGACGACACTCGCCAGCCGCAGAGGCGCGCGATGAAGCATTCCGCAACGCCGTCGGCGAGTCAAGAACCTCGAGCGACGCCGGTCTGCACCCGGCTCGTGGCGTCCGCGGCGGCAAGGCTTGACAGTCGGATCGCAGGTTGGGATCCTCGGTCGAGGTAACGACTTTTCGACGTGGAGGCCGCAGTGCCGGGTGATCCCCGTTCGCATTCGTTACTGCGGCGGGAGATCCCAGCGCGGGATGGGGATGGGCGCGACCGTGCGGTCGTCCGCCTTGCAATCGTGTCGCGGGTTCGCCTCTATCGCGAGGGCCTCGCCGCCAGCCTCGCGAACATCGACGCGATCGACGTCGTCGCAATCGCGGTCGACGCCGAGGACGAGCTCGCCGCCGTCGCGGAGGCTGCGCCGGACGTCGTCCTCCTCGATGCGTCGGATCAGCGCGCGGCCGCAGCCGTCCGAGCGCTCTCGGCCGTCGTGCCGAACGCGTGCATCGTCGCTCTCGCAGTCGCCGAGACCGAGACGGCGGTCATCCCGCTCGCCGAGGCGGGGGTCGCCGGCTACCTGACGATCGACCAGCCGCTCGCCGAGCTCGTCGAGACGATCGCCGCCGTGGCCGAGGGCGGGAACCCCTGCTCTCCAGCACTCGCCGGCATGCTCCTCCGCCGCGTGCGATCGCTTGCAGGCGGGCGGGCGCCGGAGGGCGATGCCATCGACATGCTGACGCGGCGCGAGCAGCAGATCCTCGCGCTGATCGAGCGCGGCCTCTCGAACAAGGAGATTGCGCGCGATCTGCAGATCGAGCTGCCGACGGTGAAGAACCACGTGCACCACGTACTCGAGAAGCTCGACGTGGCCTCGCGCGGCGCGGCGGCCGCGCGCGCCGGCCGGAGGTAGATCTCTCGATTCAGCGGCCGGTGGTTCCGCACTGGACCGGAAATGATCCCGACGATCCATTGCCGCGTCGGAGGCCACCGTCGAGGATCGGCGACGGGGAATGAGCTCTTGGAGCGAATTCAAATCCTCGTCGTCGACATGCCGCTCCTGCTCCGCGACCTGATCGAGGAGGCGGTGGTAGCGCAACCGGACATGCACCTCCTCGCGAGCGTGTCGGACCCGAAGGCGCTCGTGGCCGCGACCGCGGAGAGCCGCCCCGACTTCGTGCTCCTCGGCGTCAGCGCGGCCGACGCGGACGGATTTCCGCCCGAGTGCCTGCGGCTCCTCGACGAGAACCCGCGCACGAAGGCGCTCGGCATCGAGGCCGTCGACGGGCGGGCGTACCTTTACGAGCTGCGGCCGGAGCGGACCGAGATCGGCGAGGTCGCGCCCGAGGACGTCGTGCGTGCGATCCGCGAGGCCGCGGCACGCCCGCGGGTGGCCTGAATGGCCGCGTATCCCGCGATCGCGGCGACGAGCGAGGCGATCCTCGGCTTGCTCGAGAGCGCGTCGCCGGGCACGGAGTTCGAGGGCGCGCGCTTCGACCACTACGGCGCGAAAGAGCTGAACGACCCGATGAGCGACGGCGTCTCGCTCTGGCTCTACCGCGTCACCGTCAACACCGTCCGGCGCAGCTCGCCCCCGCGGCTCGCGCCCGACGGCACGCGCTACCGGCCGTCGCTTCCGCTCGACCTGCACTACTTGCTGATCGCGTGGGGATCGCCCTTGAAGCAACAGCGACTACTCGGGTGGTGTGCACGCACGATCGAGGACACGCCGATCCTCCCGGTGGGCCTCCTCAACCACTACGGGCCCGAAGCCGACGTCTTCGCCGCCGACGAGGCAGTGGAGCTCGTGTGGGAGTCGCTGTCGCAGCAGGATCTCTACGACATCTGGGAGGTCGCGAAGCACAACGCACAACCCGCGATTCCGTACTCGGCGCGGATGGTCATGATCGACTCGACTGTGCCGCTCGACGAGTACGCGCCCGTCCAGACGCGCGACCTCGGTTATGCGACGGCGGCGGCCGAATGATGGCGACCGTCGCGGAGCGGCTGACCTACGTGACGCCGCTGGGCGTCGCGTTCGTCGACTCCGCGACCGGCCGGCGCGTGAGCGACGGACTCGTCGTCCGCGTGGACGGCGCGCCCGTCGGCGTCAACCGCGTCGGCGTGTTCGTCGTCCGGCACCTCGCCGGCCTCGGGGCGGTCGAGCGCGGCGCAGGCGACGGCGAGTACTGGGCGAACGTGCGGCCGGTGCGGACGGTCCGCGTCGAGGTCGACGATCCGTACGGACGGTTCCTGCCGTGCGCGTTCGACGCCGACGTGCCGGCGCGCGGGCTCTTCCGCCTCGCGTGCGGCTCGCCGCCTGGAGAGGCGCTGCCGGTCGAGCTCTACTCGGCGCCGGCACGACCGATCCCCGCCTGCACCGCGGTCGTCCGCACGGAGTTGTGGGACGCCGATGCCGATGCCGCCGCTGCGTGGGCGCTCGTCGAGGCATCCGTCGCCGGCGGGCCGCCGGTCCGCGGGCTCGCCGACGCACGCGGCCGCGCCACCATCCTCTTCCCGTATCCGGAGCCGTCGGGGCTGGACGGCTCTCCGCCCAGCCTCGGCCGGCGGCCGCTGACGGCGCAGACGTGGCCCGTCGCGATCCGTGCGTACGCGGCGCCGCAACCGGCGGCTCCCGTCGCGCGGCCGGATCTCTGCGACGTGCTGAACCAGCCCCCGGCGACGCTCCTCGCAGGATCGCCGCCGGCCACGCCGGTCGTCGAGGCGACGCTCGAGTACGGCCGCGAGCTCGTCGTCCGCACGCCCTCGCAGTCGACCCTCGTCCTGACCGCGGCCGCCCCTTAAGGAGAAGCCATGCCCGAGTACCTGGCACCAGGTGTGTACGTCGAAGAGGTCTCGTACCGCAGCAAGTCGATCGAGGGAGTGAGCACGACGACGACCGGCTTCATCGGTCCGACGCGGTTCGGCCCCGTCGCGGAGGCGCCCCAGCTCGTGGCGAGCCTCATCGAGTTCGAGCGGATGTACGGCGACCGCCAGCAGCTCGTGTTCGACGACGTGGGGACGCCGACGCACAACTACATGTGGCACGCCGCGCGCGCGTTCTTCGAGGAGGGCGGCCGCCGCCTCTACGTGAAGCGCGTGTTCAACGGCGACCTCGAGACGTCCGCCGCGGCCTTCGACCTCGGCGGCGGCGCCGGCAGCGGAAACGGGATCACGATCCGCGCGCGCTTCCCCGGCGCCGCGGGCGGGCGTCGCGTGCGCATCACCGTCGCCCGCGGCCCGAGCGTGCTCGGCTGGCGGACCGGGAGCGGCGGGACGCGGCGTCGGTCCGTCAGCGGCCTCGTCGACGGCGACATCGTGTGGATGTCGCAGGGCGGGAGCCCACCAGGGAGCGGCGACCTCTACACGGCCCGGGCCGGCATCGACGGGGCCGGCGATCCGACGTGGACGTTCGACGACGGCGCGTCGCCCCCGGGCTCGGTGGCGCTCGACGATCTCGCAGACGCCGGGGCGGCCGTCCGCCTCGTCACCCTCTCGATCACCGATATCCCGGCCGATCCGAGCAGCATCTCGACGGTCTGGGCGGGCCTCGCGATCGATCCGAGGCACACGACGGGCGGTAGCGCCGACTCGATCTTCGACCGGTTCGGCGAGTATCCCGCGAACCAGACACAGGCGCTGTCGCTCCCGATCGTGATCGAACGCGGCGAGAACCTGACGAGTGGGCTCGACGTTCTCGACGTCCTCTTCGGCGCTGAACCGGCCGGTCATGACCTGCGCGGCGCACTCGACACCGACTCCCCGGAGCCGCAGCGCTCGTACGAGATCGCACTCGACGGCGGCGGCGACGGCGACCGGCCGACTGCGGCCGAGTACGAGGGGGACGACGTCGACACCCCGCGCGGGCCGCTCAAGACCGGGCTGCTCTCATTCGAGGACATCGACGACATTTCGATCGTCGCGGCACCCGGCACCACCGAGGGCTTCGAGGACAGCGAAGCGATCCACGACCAGGCGGCGACGATCCAGAGCCTGCTCATCTCGCACTGCGAGCGAATGCGCTACCGGATCGCCGTGCTCGACTCGGGCGACCGGCAGGGGATCAGCGCCGTGCGCGCGATGCGCGCGACGATCGACTCGTCGCACGCCGCGTTCTACTACCCGTGGGTCACCGTGCTCGACCCCGTGACGCAGGCGGAGATCGAGCTGCCGCCGAGCGGCTTCGTCGCCGGCATCTACGCGCGCAACGACGTCAACCGCGCCGTCTACAAGGCGCCTGCAAACGAGGTCGTGACGCTTGCAATCGGGTTCGAGACGATGCTCAACAAGGCGCAGCAGGACGTCCTCAACCCCGAGGGCATCAACTGCTTCCGCTACTTCGAGGGCCGAGGCTTCCGCCTCTGGGGTGCGCGCACGACGAGCTCCGATCCGGAGTGGAAGTACGTCAACCTACGCCGGTACTTCGCATACCTCGAGCACTCGATCGACCGCGGCACGCAGTGGGCGGTGTTCGAGCCGAACGGCGAGGCACTGTGGGCGAACGTCCGCCGCACGATCGAGGACTTCCTCTTCAACGAGTGGCAGATGGGCGCGCTGCTCGGCGACAAGCCGGAGAAGGCCTATTTCGTCAAGTGCGACCGCTCGACGATGACGCAGAACGACCTCGACAACGGACGTCTCGTCTGCCTGATCGGTGTCGCGGCGCTGCGCCCCGCCGAGTACGTGATCTTCCGGATCGGCCAATGGACGGCCGACTCCCGGCGGTGAACGAGAGCTAGGAGGAATCGGAGATGGCAGTCCAGCGAGACCGGCCCTACGCGCAGTTCAACTTCCTCGTCGATCTCGGCGACGGCACGACCGACGGCCCCGGTGCGGGCTTCCAGGAGTGCTCGAACATCGGCATGGAGGTGACCGTCGCCGAGTACCGCAACGGCAACGAGAAGGAGAACGCCGTTCGAAAGATCACGGGCCTGAACAAGTCGACCGACGTGACGCTCAAGCGCGGCGTGATCGGCTCGCTCAACCTCTACAACTGGCTCAACCAGATCCGCAACGGCGACGAGAACGCGCTGCGGACGGTCGTGATCCATCTGCAGAACGAGGATCACACCGCGACCGTGCAGACGTGGAAGCTGCTGCGCGCACGGATCACGAAGCACGTCAGCGGCCCGATGAACGCGAAGGGCAACGACGTCGCGATGGAAGAGCTGACGCTTGCCTACGAGCGGCTGGAGATGGAGTAGCGGGTGGCCGTCGCGGCGCGCCGTCTGCCGGGGATCGCGTTCGAGGCGGAGGGGCCGCCGCCGCTGACCGTCCTGCCCCGGATGGACGTCGCGGTGCTGGTCGGATTCGCCGCATCGGGCCCGCTCGACATACCCGTGGCCGTGCAGGATCCGTTGCGCTTCGAGGCCCTCTTCGGCGGCGACACGACGCTCTACCGCGACGAGCGGACGGGAGACGACGTGCGCGCGCACCTCGCACCGGCCGTCCGCGCGTTCTTCCGGAACGGCGGGCGGCGCTGCTTCGTCGTGCGCGTCGCAGGGTCCGGCGCGCGCGCATCGTCGTTCGCCGTTCCCGGCCTCCTCGCGCGACGGTCCGGCGGAAGCCTGAGCGTGCCGCAGCTGCGGGCGCGGTCGGAGGGAAGCTGGAGCGACGATCTGCGCGTTGCGTCCGCGCTCATCGAGTCGCCGCTCATGACGACGGCGATCGATCCGTCCGCGTGGCGGGTCACACTCGCGGCGGCGCCGACTCCCGTGGGGCGCGGCGACCTGCTGCGCGTGTCGCTGCCGACGGCGGGGTACGTCGTCTACGTCGCGGTCGAATCCGTCGACGGCTCGACCGTCTCGTGCGACCCCGCGAGCGCACTCTGGCTCCGCGTCAGACGGGCCCCACCGTCTGCGCGCGCGACCGTCCGCTTCATCGACCGGCGCGGGGCCGAGCAGAAGGTCGCGGCGTGGATCGAGAGAACCGAAGGCACGCGCGTGCGGGTGCTGCTGCCGGAAAGCGCCGCAGGCGCGCCCACGGCGGGATCGCTCCTCGCGGCAATCGTCGACGGCGACGAGTCGTGGATCGCCGTGAGCGATGTCTCCGGCGGCGGCGAAGCGGTCGAGTTGACCGGTGAGGCGTTCTGGCCCGTTCCGACGCCGTCGAGGCGGTTCGCCGCCGATCCGCTCGCGACCGTGGACGTCTGCACGTTCGAGCTGTGGGTCGAGCACGGCGGAATGCGGTCGCGGCTCGGCGGCCTTGGATTCGCGCCGGGGCACGCGCGTCATGCCGGCGCGCTGCCGACCGACGCCGAGCTCTACGAAGGGCGCGGGGCGGCGCCGCTCGGCCCGGCGCTGCCGGCGTTGTGGACGGCCGCGGCCGATCCGCGCTTTCCGCTCGCCGGCCCTGCCGAGGACGTCGGCGTCCTCTATCCGCTGGGAATGGGCGCGCTGCCGGAGCCGGCTGTCGGCGCGCTGCTCCCGGAGGGAACGCAGCTCGAACGCGACGGCCTCGCGTCGTTCGAGCCGGGGCTGTTCCTCGACGCGCGACTGGCCGGGTCCGGCGCCGACGCGCTGATCGCAGAGGCCGACTTCTACCGACTAGGCGGCGAGGCGCCCCCGCGCGGCCTCCATGCCGCCCTCATCGTCGACGAGGCGACGATCCTCGCCGTCCCCGATGCGGTGCAGCGTCCATGGACGTTCGTGCCCTCGCCGCCCGCGCGCGCACCGCGGCGCCGCCACCCGCATCGCCGGCGGCCGTCGTTCGAGCCGTGCGGCCGTCTGCACCCGCCGGAGCTCGCGGCCACGCCGGCCGATGCGACCGGATCGTTCACGCTCACGTGGCACGGCGTGCGGTCGCGACTCGAGTACGTCGTCCAGGAGGCGCACGATCCCGAGTTCGCCGACGGCGCAGAGCTCTACCGGGGTCGGCAGACGCGCCTCGACGTCTTCGGCCGGGACGCGGGCGCGTGGTACTACCGCGTTCGCGCCCAGCGGGCCGGCGAGACCGGACCATGGTCGACGCCGGTCGCGATCGCGATCGCTCGCGAAGCCGGCTGGCGTTCGGCCGCGGACGATGCGTTCGACCCGCAGACGCTGCTGGCCGTGCAGGCCGGTGCGCTGCGGCTCGCCGCCGCACGCGGCGACCTCCTCGTCCTCCTTTCGCTGCCCGGCCACTATCGCGAAGACTCGGCCCTGGCGCACGCACGCACGCTGCGCGAGGCGCTCGCAGCCGGCGAGCAGCGGGCGCTCGGCTTCGGGGCGCTCTACCACCCGTGGCCCACGACGTCGCGCAGCGACGACCCGACCGCATTCGCGAGCACGCCTCCCGACGGAACCATCGCCGGTGTGGTGGCGCGGCGTGCGCGGCGGCGCGGCGCGTGGACGGCGCCGGCAAACGAGCCGTTGCGCGACGTGATCGCACTCGATCCGCCGATCGATCCGAGCGCGTACCGGTCGCTGCAGGACGCGCAGCTCAACGTGCTGCGCCACGAGCCGCACGGCTTCCTCGTGCTGTCCGCAGACACGCTCACGGAGGACGTCGACGTGCGGCCGATCAACGTGCGCCGCCTGCTCGCGCTCCTGCGCCGCGCGGCGCTTCTGCACGGCACGCGGTACGTCTTCGAGCCGCACGACGATGCGCTACGCAGACGCGTCGAGCGCGGGTTCGAGGACCTGCTCGGCCTGCTCTTCCGCCTGGGCGCGTTCGCCGGGGCGACGGCGTCGGAGGCCTTTCGCGTCGGCGTCGGGGATCCGCCGAACTCACGACAGAGCGTCGACGAGGGGCGGCTCATCGTCGAGCTGAAGGTCGCACCGTCACTGCCCCTCCGCTTCCTGACCGTGCGCCTCGTGGAACGCGCCGAGCGCGGGCTGCAGCTGGAGTCGCTCTGATGTCGAGCCTCGACCTCTCGGCCGGCGGGTCGATCGGGACGGCAGGCGCCGGAGGCGGCGCGGTCGGGGCGCCGACGCAGGGCGGGCCGCAACTCGAGGTCGACACGCGGTACCTGTTCGCCGCGTTCAACTTCGCGATCGAGATCGACGTCTCCGGCGTCTCCGGGAAGGTCTGCAACGCGGCGTTCGCGGAGTGCGACGGGCTCGAGCTGACACACGAGGTGAAGACGATCCGCGAAGGCGGCAACAACCGCGCGCAGATCCGGCTGAGCGGTCCCGCGAGCTTCGGCACGCTGACGCTGAAGCGCGGCATGACGCCGAACTTCCACCTCTGGCAGTGGTTCGACGCCGTCAACGCGAACCCGGCGCTGCGCGCGCACGGGGAGGTCGTGATCTTCACGCGCGCGTGGCGGGAGTCGGGCCGCGAGGAGCGCGCGCGCTTTCTGCTCGAAAAGTGCGTGCCGGTGCGGCTGAAGGCGCCGCCGCTCAACGCGCGCGACGGGATGGTCGCGATCGAGGAGCTCCAGCTCGTATGCGAGTCGATTACGTTGAAGGGAGCGACCGGTGCCTGAGCCGACGCAGCTCGCGAAGGCGCAGCTCCAGGAGCTCGACGCGAAGTTCCAGAACCAGATCAACACGGCCCGCGCCGTCACCGTGCAGTTCAACCCGGAGTCGCTGAAGGTCTCATTCTCGAATCAGGTGCAACAGCCGCAGGGCGGCGGCGACCAGCGCGGTCCGCAGGCACAGCAGTTCGTCGGCGCCGGCACGACCAAGCTAGCCCTCCAGCTCTGGTTCGACGTCACCGCACTCGAGAGCGGAGGCACGAACGACGTGCGCCGCCTGACGAGCAGGGTCGCGTACTTCATCACGCCGAAGCCGAACCCGTCCTCGAAGACGCAGCTGATCCCGCCCGCCGTGCGCTTCCTTTGGGGAACGTTCAAGTTCGAAGGGATCATGGACTCGCTCGAGGAGAGCCTCGAGTTCTTCTCGCCCGACGGGCGGCCGCTCCGCGCCAGCCTCTCGCTCTCCCTGTCGCAGCAGCAGATCACCGAGTACGGGTTCGGCTCCGCCGGCGGGGGCGGGGGCAGCGGCGCCCGGGCGGGCGCGGCCTCGGGCGGCGGCGGCCCGACGGGCGGCCCTTCCTCGCCGGGGACGTCGGCGCTCGCGCAGGCGGTGGCGGGCGCGACGCTGGCCGGCCTCGCCGCCTCGGCCGGCCTCGGCGGCTGGCAGGGGATCGCGGCCGCGAACGGGATCGAAGACCCGCTCCGGCTCCGGCCCGGGGCGCTCGTGGACCTGAGCAAGCAGGCGGAGGCCGGCGCGCCCGCCGTCACGATCGGGATCGGCGGCTGACGTGGCGGTCGTCATCAACGAGTTCGAGGTTGTGCCCGAGCAGCCGACCCGCGGCCGCGAGCCGGAGCAGCAGCGCGAGCAGCCGCAGCCGCCGCGGCAGGCGGTCGCGCGCCAGGTCGAGGCGACGATCCGCATCCTCCTCTCCCGTCGTGCGCGGCTGCGGGCGGATTGAGATGTCCGCCGTCGACCTCGTCGTAACCTCGCGCCCCACGATCCGCATCGCCGGCCGCGACGACACCGGTGTGACGCAGGGCCTCGTGTACATGCGCATCGAGGACCACACCGACGGGCTCGCACACTGTGAGCTTCAGGTCGGAAACTGGGGCCTGAAGGGCAGCGAGACGGGCTTCCTCTACTTCGACCGCCGCACGCTCGACTTCGGGAAGCAGCTTCAGGTCGACGTCGGCCGCCGCACCCTGTTCGACGGGCGGATCACGGGGCTCGAGGCGGGGTTCCCGGAGAGCGCGCCTCCGGTGCTGACCGTCCTCGCGGAGGATCGGTTACAGGACCTGCGGTTGACGCGCCGCACGCGGACGTTCGTCGACATGACGGACGCGGCGATCTTCAGCCAGCTCGCCACCGACCACGGGCTCACGCCGAACATCGACGCCGACGGCCCGAGCCATCCGGTCGTCACGCAGGTGTCCGAGAGCGATCTCGCGTTCCTGCGCCGGCGCGCGGGGCTGCTCGGCGTCGAGCTCTGGGCGACAGGCTCGACGCTGCACGTCGCACCACGTGGGAGCCGCGCAACCGGGACTCCGCTCACGCTCGGCTACGCCCGCGAGCTGCGCGAGTTCACCGTGCTCGCCGACCTCGCCGACCAGCGCTCGAGCGTGACCGTTCGCGGCTGGGACGTCTCGGCGAAGCAGGAGATCGCCGAGACCGCGGACGACGGCGATCTCGGAAGCGAAGCGGCGGGCGGCGACAACGGAGCCGCCGTCCTCAAGGCGGCGCTCGCCGAGCACAAGGAGATCGTCGCCTCGGACCTGCCGCTGACAGCGGCTGAGGCGAGCAAGGTCGCGAAGGCGCGCCTGCTGGAGTTCGCGCGCCGGTTCGTGTCCGGACGCGGCGTGGCCGACATCGCCCCCGGCATCGCCGTCGGAACGAAGGTCAAGATCGGCGGCGTCGGTCCGCTCTTCGAGGGCGAGTACTACGTCACCGAGACGACGCACGTTTTCGACGCCGCCTTCGGGTTGCGGACCGAGTTCTCGGTCGAGCGCCCCTGGCTCGGGAGGCCGACGTGACGCCGCCTGTGACCTCGCTCCTCGAGGCGCCGCCCGATCCGGCGGCCCGTCAGCACCACCGTTGGTACGGCGTCTACCCGGCGCTCGTGAGCGACATCCGCGACCCGGACGGCCGGGGCCGCGTGAAGGTCAAGTTCCCGTGGATCTCCGACAGCGCCGGCGGCGCGTACGAGGTCTGGGCGCGGCTCGCGACGCTGATGGCGGGTCCGAATCGCGGCACCTGGTTCGTGCCGGACCCGAACGACGAGGTGCTCGTCGCCTTCGAGTTCGGCGACCCACGGCGCCCGTACGTCGTCGGCGCGCTCTGGAACGGCGTCGACTCGCCGCCGGAGTCGATGGACGGTGCGGGCCGGAACTTCAAGAAGGTGATCCGCTCGCGGAACGGCGTGAAGGTGACGCTCGACGACACGGACGGCCAGGAGCAGTTCGTGTGTGAGACGCCGGGCGGTCAGAAGGTGACGCTGAAGGACGGGCCCGGCACGGTGACGATCGAAGACTCGAACGGCAACTCGATCAAGCTGGAGACCGCCGGGATCACCGTCACCGCCTCCGCGAAGGTGACGGTGAACGCGAGCGCCGTCGAGGTGTCGGCGGGAATGGTCACCGTCAACGCAGGCATGTCGAAGTTCAGCGGCGTCGTGCAGTGCGACACGCTGATCTCGAACGCCGTCGTCAGCACGTCGTACACGCCGGGCGCGGGGAACATCTGGTGAGTCATCCGGTCGCCTGGGTCACGGCCTCGCCCGCATGGGAGGGAACGCCGCGGCCGCCGGCGGCGGAGCCGATGCTGCTGCGGTTCGCGTCCGACTCGTTCATGCAGGATCTGCAGAGCGTGCTCGACACCGCGCCGGAGGCGCTGCCGGCGCTGCGTGCAGCGAAGGAGAGCTTCCGGGCGCGTCCGCTCGGGAAGGACGCGTCGTGGACGGCGCCGCCTCCGGCGGCGCTCAAGCTGTATCAGCCGATCCACGGACACTTCTATCTCGTCGCGGCGGCCCTCGTCTGCCGGATCCCCGGCTTCCCGGACCACGCAGTCCAGCCGGCGCGGCAGGAGCGGGTGAGCTTCGTCCTCCGGCGGATCGCGCACGGAGGCGAGCTCGCGTGGTCGGCCGATCCGGTGAACGGCAAGCGGTGGGTCGCCGCGTCCGATGCGCCGGCGCCGTTCGAGGAGCGGCACCCACTCGCGCCCGTGAACTTCACCGTCACGGGCGGGCGCCGGCGTCGGCTCTTCGTGGGGCTCGTGCCGACGGCGACCCGGGATACCTACGTCGCCGGCGGCGGTGTCGATCCCTTCCCCACGACGACCTCCCGCGGCGTACCGCTCGACACCCGCACGACCGAGGTTTCCGCGCGGATCGTCGGCGCGCTCGTTTCGCTTGCCGACGCGGAGCAGCCGTCGACGGAGGCCGCGGAGTTCGCGCTCCTCGACTTCGGCGACGTCCTGAAGACGCATCTCGACGACGCCTCGTTCGCAGCGCTCTTCGGGACGACGACGCCGACGGGAACGCAAGCGACGCTCTACGGCTACCTGCGGCGGCCGGTCGGCACGACGCTGACGCTCGGATCGGCGATCCTGTCGGCGCTGGGCCAGACGGATGCGATCACGGGCGAGACCACGGCGTCGCCGTCGTTCCCGTCCACGCTCGCGACCGACCTGCAGGCACTCGCGCGCAGCGTCGTTCCCGCGTCGGAGCGGCCGCGTGGCCGGACCCTGCGCGACGCGGTGACGGCGTGGCTGCCGGCGTCGCGCGCGACGACCGCGACGGAGGGGCAGCCGGCGGCATCGATCGAGGTGCCGAAGCTCGCGGCGGTGCCCGCGCTGGACGGCGCCGACACGCCGCCGCGCTTCCGGCTGCGCTGCCTCTACGAGCGTCCGGACTGCGGGCCGCTGCAGCCGCCACTCCTGAGCGAGCCGACGGAGCCGTTTACGCTCGCGTCGTTCTTCGACTTCGACGCACCACAGCGGCCGATCCGGATCGTGCTGCCGGTGGACACGGGGATCAAGGATCTCCGCAAGTTTCGCAAGAACGTCAGCTTCGTCATCTCCGAGCAGCTGAAGAATCAGCTCAACCAGGTGGGCGCGCTGAAGGACGTCCTCGACGGGAAGGTCGGGGCGGCGGACTCGTCGACGGTCGGATTCGGGCTGATCTGCTCCTTCTCCATCCCGATCATCACGATCTGCGCTCTGATCGTGCTGCTGATCTTCCTGTACCTGCTGAACATCGTGTTCTGGTGGGTGCCGTTCTTCCGCATCTGCTTCCCGTTCCCGAAGAGGGCCGCCGCGTGACCGCCGGCGAGGTGCTCGGCCGCGGCATCAGCTTCCCGCCGCGCGTCGGCGCGGACGGACGGATCGCCTGGTCCGAAGGCGGGCAGAACATCCGCGAGGCGATCCAGGTCGTGCTGAAGACCGAGCTGAACGAGCGGCTGCAGCTGGCCGAGTTCGGCGCCGGCCTCGGGCGGTTCCTGTTCGAGCCGAACACGACGGCGACGCGGCACGTGCTGCAGGACCGGATCGCGCGCGCGCTTGCGGCATGGGAGCCGCGAATCGCGGTCGAATCCGTCGATGTCGAGGAAGACCCTGTAGACGCGGAGGCCGCGGTCGCCACCGTCGAGTACACGCTGGTCGCCACGCAAGCGCGTGAGCGCGCCACCATCTCCGTCGCGCTCGGCGCGTGAGGAGGATCGAATGCCACTGACGCCGCCGCCGCTCGACACGCGCAGATACCAGGAGCTGGTCGACGACGCGCTCGCGCGGATTCCGGTGCACAACCCGGACTGGACGAACTTCAATCAGTCCGATCCCGGCGTCACGATCGTCGAGCTCTTTGCGTTCCTGACCGAGAACCTCCTCTACCGCGCGAACCAGATCCCAGAGCGCAACCGCGGGAAGTTCCTCTCCCTGCTCGGCGTGCCGCTCGAGCCGCCGTCGTCGGCGCTCGGGCTTGCGCAGATCTCGAACGAAAAAGGACCGCTGCAGACGGTGACGCTCAACGGGGATCTCGAGCTGCGCGCGGGAAGTGTGCCGTTCCGGACGCAGGGCGCGCTCGACGTGCTTCCTGTCGAGGCGCGGGCATACATCAAGCAGCGCCGCGACGACGAGTCGTTGCGTGCGTACTACGAGCAGCTCTACGACGCCGTTGACGCGTCGTCGCTCTTGCTCTACGAGACGGTTCCGCTCGGCCAGCAGGGCAGTACCGACGCCTCGTTCGGCGACACGGTCGACAACTCCGTCTGGATCGCGTTGCTCGCGCGGGTCGGTGACGACGTCGAGGAGTCGCGGGCGCAGCTCGGTGGGAAGACTGTCAACGTCGGGATCGTCCCGAAGCTCGAGGCCGGGAGCGCGACGCTCGAGCCGACCGGGCGTCCGCCCGCGGCCGACGCTTCGCAGCTCGAGTTCCGCCTGCCGAGCATCCCGACCGGCGGCGGCCTCACCGGCGACCGGCAGCCGTCGTACCGGCTCCTCGGCACGGCGTCGTCGACGAACGTTCTCGTTCATCCCGGCGTCGTCCAGGTCGAGCTGCCCGGCACGGACGAGCTGAGGCTGTGGAACAACCTCGAGCCGCTCGAGTCCGGCACCGGCGACCTGCCCCCGGCGCTCGACGATTCGAGCGTGGACGCGCGCGTGATCACGTGGCTGCGCGTCACGCCCCCGGCGGGCGCCGAGGCAACGGTGCTGTGGATCGGGATCAACTGCGCCGAGATCTCGCAGCGCGCGACCGTGCGCGACGAGGTGCTGCCGAACGGGACGGGCGAGCCCGATCAGGTCGTCCGCCTCGCGCGCTCGCCGGTGCTTCCGGTCTCGGTCAGGCTGTCGGTGACAGAGGCGGGCGAAGTGCAGGCGTGGTCGGAGATCGACGACCTGCTCGCCGCCGGCCCGGAGATACCCGCGCCCGACCTCCGCGCAGAGCCGGGCGTCCCCCCGCCGAAGGCAGCGCCGGCAAGTGTTTTCGCAGTCGATCCCGAGGCGGGCGAGCTCCGCTTCGGTGACGGCCTGCGAGGACGCCGCCCGCCGCTCGGGGCGATCCTCCGTGCAACGTACGACTACGGCCTGGGCCGCGCCGGCAACGTCGCGGGCGGCGCGATCACGAATGCACCGGCGCTCCCGGCCGGGTTCCGGGTCACGAACCCCGTCCGGACATGGGGCGGCACCGACGGCGAGACCGTCGCCGAAGGAGAGAAGCAGGTGGCGCGCTTCCTTCAGCACCGCGACCGTCTCGTCACTGCCGACGACTTCCGCACGATCGCGCGGCGTACGCCGGGCGTGGATCTCGGCCGCGTCGAGGTCCTGCCGGCGTTCGACCCGGACGCATCGGCGGAGCCGGGCGACGCGCCGGGTGCGGTGACCCTTCTCCTCATCCCGCGTTACGACGCGACGCAGCCCGACGCGCCGCTGCCGGACCGTCTGTTCATCGACGCGGTCTGCGAATACCTCGACCCGCGCCGCCTCGTGACGACCGAGGTCTTCCTGCGCGGCCCGACCTACCGGCCCGTGTGGATCAGCGTCGGCCTCGACGTCGTCCCGGGTGCGTCGATTCCGCAGGTGCGCGAGGACGTCAAGCAGCGCCTGGTGGCGTTCCTGGCGCCGCTGCCGCCTGCCGGAGAGACGGACGGCGGCTGGGCGCTTCAGCGCTCGGTGCTGCAGCTCGACCTCGTCGCCGAGGCGAGCCGCGTCGACGGGGTCCGGCACGTCAACGGGCTGCAACTCGCCGACGGCGGCGGGCCTGCGACGAGGAGCGTCGACCTGAACGGCTGGCTCGAGCTGCCGCGCGTCGCCGGCCTCTCGGTCGTCGCCGGCGATCCCGTCGACCTCGACAGCGTGCGCGGCGCCGGTGGAGCGGGAACGGGTGCGCCGGCCGGCGCCGTCGTCGTGCCGGTGCCCGTGATTCCGGAGACGTGCTGATGGACGTCAACGGGACGCGCTTCCACATCCTGCTCGGTCGCGGCGACTGGCAGCGCTGCACGGACGGGTCCGGACGCGCGCTCGCCGGCGCGTGGGACGAGACCGGTCGCACCGACGTCGCGGAGGTGGAGTGGTTCGCGCCGCGCGACGAGCTAACGCTTCGCAGCCTGACGCCGCAGGTCGTCTCGGCGCCGGGCGACCGGCCGCCGACGCCGTCCGACCGGCGCGGCGCCGCGCGCGACCGCTTCGGGAACTGGTACTGGGTCGATGCGTCGGGGAGCGAGCTCCGGGTCGGCGCGAGCCGGCGACCGTCGTCCCACTTCTGGGCGGCGGCGGACGAGGTCGCCGATAGCGGCGAACCCCGCTACGGCGCGTTCGCACCGGCCACGGCGACCGAGCTGCCCGCCGTCACGTTCGGCGGCCTCGCCGTCACGACCGACCACTACCTCGTGGCGGGACTCGTCGACCCGGGGGGCCTCGCCGTGTTCGACCTGCTCGCCGGCGGCGGGCCCGTGGCCTGGCTGTGGGCGAGCGACGTCGAGCTCCGGCCGGTCGATCTCGCAGCGCGTCCCGGCGGCGGCGTCGTCGTCCTCGACCGCAACCGAAGTCATGCCCGCTACTGGCTGCTCGACCGGCGGCTCCTCGTGCAACCGTGGCGGCCGGAGCCGCACGACCTCGAGCGGCAGGACTTCGAGCCCGTCGCCGGGGCCGAGGCCGGCAGCGGCCGCGCGCCGACCGCGCCGATCGTCGCCGCGGACGCGGTGCCGCTCGACGGTGATCCGGTCTCGATCGAAGCGGCGGCCGACGGCAGCGTGCTCGTGCTCGACGGACGGGAGCGCTCGGTTCGGCGTTACGTCGACGGCGCACCTGCGGGCGCGGCGGTGCGGCTGCGGCACGGCGTCCACGACATGGCGCTCGTGCCGGAGTCCGGGAGTGCGCCGCATCGTCTCGGCCGGCTCTTCGTCATGGCCGACAGCGGCAACCAGGTCTACGAGCACTCGCTGGCGGTTCGCCGAGGTGTACTGCAGGGGCCGCTTGCGCGCGCGTACTACCCCGTGCGCGGGTTCACGGGCAAGGGGATCGTCGCCGCCGGAGACGCAGCGTTCTACGACTACGGCGACACCTGGCTGCCCGTCGTCGAGCAGCGCCGGCGCCAGTACGTGCAAGCGGGGGCGGTCGTGACGCTGCCGCTGGACGGGAAGCAGCCCGGCTGCGTTTGGCATCGACTGCTCGTCGACGCGTGCTTGCCCGCGGACGCGACGCTGCGCGTCTCGACGCGCACCGCCGACGACGTCGAACGGCTGCGGACGGCCGAGTGGCGGGTCGAGCCCGTCCCGCTCCCGCGCTCGGGCGGCTCCGAGCTCCCGTTCGTTCCGCCCGCGGACGCTTCGGGCTACGGCACCTGGGAGCTCCTCTTCCAGGCGGCCGCCGGACGATTCCTCCAGGTCCGGCTCGAGCTCGGCGGCGACGGACGTTCGTCGCCGCGGATCCGCGCGCTGCGCGCGTACTACCCGCGCTTCTCGTACCTCGAGCGCTACCTCCCCGCGGTCTACCGGGAGGACGAGACGTCGGCATCGTTCCTCGAGCGCTATCTCGCGAACCCCGAGGGGATGCTCACTGCACTCGAGGGGCGAATGGCTGCCGTGCAGACGTTGTTCGATCCGCGGACCGCGCCGAAGGACGCGCTCGACTGGCTCGCGGGCTGGTTCGACGTGGCGCTCGACCCGGCGTGGACGGAGGACCGGCGCCGGCTCTTCATCGCGCACGCAATGGACTTCTTCCGCATGCGCGGCACGGTCCGCGGCGTTGAGCTGGCGCTGCGCCTTGCGCTCGATCAGTGCGTCGACGAGTCGCTGTTCGACCAGGACGCGCGACCGCGCGAGGTGCGCCGTGTCACGATCGTGGAGTGGTTCCGCCGCCGCAGCGGCGGCGCGAGGGAGCTCGACGAGGCGACGGACGTAGCCGGGCTACGCGTCAGCGACCGCGGCGGCCCGTGGCTCCCGCCGCTCGGCGCCGCCGACCTGCACGCGAAGTTCGCACGTTTCGTCGATCCGGAGGAGACGCAGCAGCCGGGATCGATCCTCTACCCGGTGCGCCGTCCGCGCGACGCGGAGGCGGCATCCGCCTGGCAGGCGTTCTCACGCGACGCGCTCGGCTTCGTGCCGGACGCCTCCGCGGCGGACACGCCGGCATGGCGCGACTTCCTCGCGCGCCGATACCGGCGGCCTACGGCGCTCGCCCGAGCCTACGGCGAGCCGGGCGCTGCGCTCACCGACTGGGACGCGCTGCACCTGCCGACCACCCTGCCGCAGGGTGCGCGCGCGCTCGGCGACTGGTTTCACTTCGAGCGCGTGATCCGGCCGCGGCGCGCGCTCGCGCACCGGTTCAGCGTCCTGCTCCCCGTCAAGCCGCCGGAGCATCCAGACGATTACGACGCGGTCGGACGCAACCAGGCGCTCACCGATCTCGCCCGGCGGATCGTCGAGCTCGAGAAGCCCGCGCACACCGTCTTCGATGTCCGCTTCTTCTGGGCCGTCTTCCGGCTCGGCGACGCGCGCCTGGGGCGCGACACGATCGCCGAGCTCGGCATGCGCGGCCTCGGCCTTCGTCCCGCCGTCCTCGGGCACGCCCACGTGGGCGAGGCGGTGCTCTCGAACGGCCTGCCGACCGACCTCGCAGCCCGCGCCGCCGCAGGCGTCGCCTCGACCTCATGGAGGACTTCCTCATGACCGCGTTCGCACCGCAGGCCGCACTCGCGTCGGCCGCTCCGCCGGATCCGACGAAGCACGTCAACTACACGCTCGGCATGATCCTCGGCGTCGACGATTTCACGCAGGAGTTCGGCTATCTCGCCGCGCGCGACCAATGGCTCGCGCGCGACCTGATCGGGTACGGAACCGTCAGCGGGCTCGCCGTGTCGGTCCGGCCCGGGGGTCGCGACGGCCCGCTCGTGCGTGTCGAGCAGGGCGTCGCGCTCACGCCGTCCGGCCGACTGGTCTGCGTCACCGGCGCGCAGTGCGCGCAGGTGGTCGACTGGCTCGACGCGCACCGGATCGAGATCACGCGCGAGATCGCGTCGCCTCCCGCGGACGCGGTCCACGCCTACGTCGTCCTCGCGTACCGCGAGCGCGAGACCGACGCGATGCCGGTTCCGGGCGAGCCGTGCCGCAGCGCGGACGAGCTGCTTGCGCCGACGCGGGTTCAGGACTCCTTCGCGCTCGAGCTGCGGCTCGAGCCTCCGGCGGAGGCCGAGGAGCTCGCCGTGCGCGACTTCGTCTCGTGGCTGCGCCAGATCGAGGTCGCAGACGAGGCGTCGGGCTCGGTGGAGGACTTCGTCAGCATGCTGAGCGCGCTCGCACACGGCGCGCATGGGTCGCCGCCCGAGCCGGCGCATGCGCCGTCGCTCGACTTCCTGCAGGACCTGCCGCCGGCGGACCTGCAGATCCAGCGCGCCGCGGTGCCGGAGCACCTCCGCGCCGCCTTCCGCTTCTGGGCGACGGACCTGCGGCACCTCGCGCGCGCACCGGTGCCGCCGTGCGGCACGCCGGTCGCGTCGACACCGTCGGCGGCCGACGCGGTGCTGCTCGCCGAGGTCGACGTGCCGCTCACGCACCGGCTCGACACCGGGGAGCTCCTGCTCGACACCGAGCGTCCGATCGAGGTCGATGATGCAGCGCGCGCGACGCTCGCGCACCTGCGCCTGCTCGAGGAGTGGCTGCTGGCGGGACAGGAGGTGCTCGGCGGTCCCACCGGGCCCGGCGGCGCGGCTGGACCGCGCGGCCCGGCAGGGCCGCCCGGGCCGGCCGGCG
>WNGB01001153.1_pt1 | contig 91693 bp, 87 predicted proteins | sample 5400681 | NCBI WGS metagenome assembly WNGB01 (sample SAMN13153367, study PRJNA577476) | soil metagenome | isolation source: 115 cm soil or saprolite under grassland replicate 2 | place: USA:California | collected 2016-06-15 | reverse complement strand
CACGACCCGTTCGATGTAGGCCTCGTCCAGCCACGGGACGAGTGAACCGGGCGTGACCACGGTGCCATTCGCGAGCTCGCAGATCCGCCCGGCCAGCGTCTCATAGCCGACCAGGACGGTGAACAGCGGCGCAGGCCGGCGGCCGTCGACCGGTGCGGTGCGGGCCCGCACGAACGCTTCGACCAGGGCGTCGGCCCGGCGCTGCTCGGGGGTGCGCCGCAGATCGGCCACCGTGACGGACTCGCCGACGCTGGCTTTGGCTTCGGCCCAGTCCTCGGCGAACAGTTCGTCGTAGATGGCGGTGAGGGTGTCGTGGACGATGGCGCCGTTGACGGCGTCGAGTCCGAACTCGCCGTACCACCAGCCGTTGAGGCTCTCGGAGAGATGCATGCGGCGCCGGCCGTGCTGCTCGGCGGCGTTCTCCTCGACGCCCTCCGGATCGGCCAGCTGCCCCCAGTAGCGCAGCGCCGCGGCGAACACCCCGAACGTGCACGTCTTGGCCTGGTCGACGAGCAGCTTCTCGTCCCGGTCGAAACCGTCGCGCGTGCGGTCGGTGCGAACCCGCACCAGGGCCAGCACATGGTCGACGCCGATGTCGCCCGCGGCCCACGCCGCCGCGGTAGCCGGCATCTGCCGCACCGCCCGCGCCATGCGCACTCGCCGGCTGGCCGAGTCCTTGGCGATGCCCAGCCGGGTCGACAGCCACGCCGCCCCGTTGCGGGCGCCGTCGTCGCGGAAACACTGCCGCGCGTCCCACGCCCCGGTGAGCTCCGCTTCGGCCGCCTCCAACCGGGCCTTCTCGCGGTGGATGGCGACGAGGGCGTCGGACAATTCGGGGTTCGACAGCTCGTCGGGATCGAGGTCGGCGACCTCGCGCACGCCCCGAACCAGCAGCTCGAACATGCCCCCATTATCTCCAGGGGGTGTGACAATTTCGGCCCGGAAACGGCCGCTCAGCCAAAACTTCTCAAGAATATTCTGGCTATCTGGGAAATCACGCGCCCGCTAGGTGACTGCTATGCCGCGAGGGACAGCACCCTGCTAACGAATGATCTCCATGCGCAAGCCGACGTCGTCCCACTCGGGGTCCTCGGGCAGCCGCGACACGCCCCTGGACGCGATCCGCCGCGCTGACCACAGGCACACCGCGGCATCGGCGAGATGCTGCGGGCGCACGCCCTTGATCCGGGCCTCGATGACGCGCTCGATGTGGGGCAGCTTCTGCTCGAGCAGCTGGCGGCGCTCGTCTCGTCCCACGTCCGTGCGCTTGCCGTGCTTCAAGGGCATGTCGCCGTTGAGTTGGAAGAAGCTCAGCTCGGGATGGACCTCGAACACGGTGCGCTGCCAGTAGGGGGCGATGTTGGCGTCGACCTCCGCGATGCGCGGGAGCAGGTTCCACACCGGTCCGGACATGCCGTGGTTCGCGGCCACCGCGTCCGCGAACGACGCCGCGCCGACCGCGACCCGCGCCGGCGGCGACAGGATCGCGCCGCTGCGGGGCCACCCCAGCAACCTGCGGGCCTCACGGTCGCACGTGCGCCCACCTGGCGACGGCTTCGACGGCAGCCCGATGGGCATGGCCAACGCGATGATCTCGAAGGAGGGCCGGTAGTCGAGCACGTCGATGAAATGGTCGAGGGCTTCGGGCTCGGTGGCGGTGAGGGTGATCCCTTGCAACCGGCCGGCCGCGACCAACCACTTCTTGCCGGCCGGCACCACCCCCGCGATGGGTCGGTACGGGAGCTGCGGCCCTCGGCGGGCGCTTCCCTGAGCCGGCACGAGCTGCGACCTGAGACGCCGCTACCCGCGGCGCCGGCCCCGACGCCCGGTGGGCTCGGGCGGGATGAACGGCGGCGGCGGGGCTTCCGCCACCTCCTTGGGATGGAGGCTCACGGCTACCGCGTCGTCGTGCTCGACGATGCCTTCGGCCACCAGCGCGGACAACGACGCCTCGAGCGTTTGCATCCCCTCGCTCTGGTGGGTGGCCACGACGTTGCGGATCTGGCGCGTCTTGCCTTCGCGCACGAGGTTCCGCACCGCGTTGTTGGCGACGAGGATCTCGAACGCCGCGGTCATCCCGCCGCCGATGCGGGGCACGAGCCGTTGGTAGATGACGCCCTGCAACGTGGCGGACAGCTGGACCTGGATCTGGTCGCGCCGATCGGAGGGGAACACGTCGACGATCCGGTCCAAGGCCTGGGCGGTGTCGTTGGTGTGCAGCGTGCCGAACACGAGGTGACCGGTCTCCGCCAGCGTGAGCGTGGCCGCGATGCTCTCGGTGTCGCGCATCTCGCCGACGAGGATCACGTCGGGGTCTTCGCGCAGCGCGGCCCGCAGCGCATCGGCGAAGGACGCGGCGTCGACGCCGATCTCCCGCTGGTTCACCACCGAGTGCCGGTGCCGGTGCACGTACTCGATCGGATCCTCGATGGTGAGGATGTGGCAGGCGCGGTGGGTGTTCACGTGGTCGATGAGTGACGCCAACGTGGTGGACTTGCCCGCCCCGGTGGGCCCGGTGAGCAACACGAGACCCGAGGGCGCGCTGGCGAACCGCTCGGCGGTGGGGGGCAGGGCCAGGTCGGCGAGCGTGGGGATCTCGAGCGGGATGATCCGCAGCGCCACCGACACCGCGCCCCGCTGCATGAACGCGTTCCCGCGGACTCGCGCATTGCGGTGCCATGTGAACGAAAAGTCGACCTGCAGCCGGTCGATGAACGTGGTCTGCAGGGCCTTGGACAGGAGTCCCTCGACCACCGCCGCGGTGTCGTCGCCGGTGAGCACGTCCTGGCCCTCAATTGGGACATACGATCCATCGAGCCGACCCATCGGGGGGGCGTCGGCAGCAAGGAGCAGATCGGTGCCGCCCCGCCGCCAGATGTCCTCCAGCCAGTTATCGACCCTTTTGTCGCCTCCGGTCACCGCGGGGGAGCCTAACGAACCCGCAGGCCACGGCAACCAGTTGTGCGTCTGTTGACGAAGGTTTGCCGGTGTGGTGACCTCAGAGGGTCATCGTGTGATCACCGACAGCACCGTGGCCAGGGATCCCATGACGCGACAACGCGAGGCCGCCGACCCGGGTGCGGACTTCCAGTTGACCCGGCGCGGCATCGTGGCCTGGGTGGTCGGCGGGGCCACCGTCACCGCCGCGCTCGACTTTCTAGTCCAGACCTGGATCACCAGCGACGCGGGGTTGGCGGCCGAGCGCACCGCCCGGGCCGTCCCGTTCGTCGCGCTGTGGACGGTCGTCGTCCTGACGATCCTGCGCCGGATCCTGCGGGCCCGGCAGCGCACCAACGAGGAGCTCGAACGGGCCAACCGGGCATTGGCGGCGATCGCCCGGCTGAGCGAGAGCGCGGGCGTGCCGCGGCCGATCGACGAAGTCCTGTCCGAGTTGCTCGGTCACGGCCTCGAGGCCCTCGGCGGGGCGATCGGTGCTCTCTACACGATCGAGGACGCCGCCGACCGGCTCACCCTCACCGTGAGCCGGGGCGCGGCCGGGAACGATTTCCCGGCGTCGCTGCCGCTCAGCGAGGGCATCCTTGCGAAGGCCATCGCCCTGCGGAAGCCCATCGTCGTCGCCGACACGGGCGAGTGGACCGGGCCCGCGGTCGACCTGCCAGGCCCGTACCGCGCGTGGCTGATCGCGCCGGTGATGCGAGGGCGCTACCTGCACGGAGCCGTGGCGGTCGGCGCGATGGCCCCCGACTCGTTCACGGAGCAGTCGATCCGGGTGCTGCAGGCGGTCGCCGACCGCGCCGCGATTGCGTTCGAGACCGCGCAGCTCGAGCACGGTGAGCGGCGGTGGCGGCTGGGCGCCGAACACGCCCGCCGGCACCTCGCCCTCCTCGCGCAGGGCACCAAGGCATTGGTCGTCCACGTCGCCGACCGCGAGACCGCGCTGAAGGCGCTCGCCAACGTGATCGTCCCCGAGTTCGCCGACTGGTGCGCGATCGATCTGCTGGATGGGGTGCGTCTCCACCGCGTCGCCGCCATCCATGGTGATCCCGAGGCGGGCGCACGAGCGGAAGGACTGCTGGCCGCGTACCCCCGGTGGGACATCCCCGTGCGGCGGGTGATCGAGAACGGGTCGGAACTCCTATGGGACGCCAGCACCCCGCCCGGCAAGGAAGAGGACACCGACCACGCGGCCATGACCCACGCCCTCGGGCTCCAGTCGTCGATGATCGTGCCCATCCGCATCGACGGCGGCGCGATCGGTGCGATCACGTGCGCCACGGCCCCCGGCCGGCGCGGCTTCCGACCGTCGGACGTCGCCGCCGTCGAGGAGCTGGCGGCACGGGCTGCACTCGCGCTCGAGCGGATGTCACTGCACTCGGCGACGGAACGATCGGCGATCACCGCCGCCAACCACGCCGGACAGCTCCGCCGGCTGATGGAGTCGGCGCTCGCCATCGTCCCGCAGCTCACCGAGGAAGAGGTAGCCCGCGTCGCTGTGGCCCAGGCCTGCCGCGTGCTCCAGACGCGCCGCGCGCTCGTGATCGTCATCGCCGGCGACGGCACCCGGTTGCGGATCGCGTCCGACGACGCGGGACCGTGGCCCAACGACGCCGCGCTGCTCAAGGCCGCGCAGGACGCGGCGGGTGGCGTCGCGGCCCGCATCGTCGACGCCAAGCTCGGCGAGTTCGCGTTGGCCGCCCGGCTCAACGACCGGACCGGAGCGGCCATCGGTGCGCTCGTGGTGGCGGGAGAACAGGGTGCGGCCCTCGACGACGATGACGAGTCGATCGTGGTCTCGCTGGCCCAGATGGCGTCGGTCGCGCTCGACAACGCCCGGCTCTACGAATCGTTGCGGGCGGGCGAGGAGCGCCTCCGCACCCTCGTGGAGGCGGCGCCGCTCGCAATCGTCGAGCTCGACCTGAAGGCCGGCGTGCGGTTCTGGAACAGCGCGGCCGACGACCTGTTCGGGCTCGTACCCGCGGCTCGAGGCGACGGCTTCCGCAGGGCGGCGGACATCCGCACCGCCCACCTGCTCGAGCGGGTCGTCGCGGACACGGTGGCGGGCCGACCGGTGGCGCAGATCGAGGACGCGGCCTGGCGGGCCGACGGCAGCACCGTCCCCCTCTCGCTGGAGGCCGCGCCCGTGCGCGATGCCGCCGGCACCGTCGGGAGCGTGTTGCTCGTGGCCCGCGACATGACCTTCCGGCTGGCGTTCGAGGAGCAGCTCGTGCGGGCGCAGCGGCTCGAAGCCGTCGGTCAGATGGCGGGAGGCGTGGCCCACGACTTCAACAACCTGCTGACCGTCATCATCGGTCACGCGTCGCTGCTGTCGCGCACCCTCGGCATCGATGACGCCAAGCAGGCCGACGTCTCGGCCATCGCCGCCGCCGCCGAGCGCGCCGCGGGCATCACGTCCCAACTGCTCACGATCAGCCGGGGCGACCTCGCCTCGATCGAGGTGTTCTCGCCCCGCCGCCGGATCGAGTTGCTGACGGACACGATGCACAGCCTGCTGGCGCCCACCGTCGAGCTACGCACGGAGCTGAGCGCTGCCGACGGGCTCGTGCGCATGTCGCCGTCGCAGTTCGACCAGATCCTGTTGAACCTCGCGGTCAACGCTCGGGACGCGATGCCCGGCGGCGGCACGTTCACGATCCAGGCCTACGACCGTGACGAGGCAGTCGTCCTCGAGGTCGAGGACACCGGCCGGGGCATGGACGAGGCGACCCTCGAGCGTTGCTTCGAGCCGTTCTTCTCGACCAAGGGATCCGAGCGGGGCACGGGGTTGGGGTTGGCCACGGTGTACAGCGTGGTCGTGGGCGCGGGCGGTGACGTCGAAGTCCGGAGCGCTCCGGGCGAGGGGACGACGTTCACCGTGCGCCTGCGCCGAACCGCCGCGAGCCTTCCGGAGACTCAGCCGACGGCCGAGCGTCCCTTTGCCGGCGGGTCCGAGCGCATCCTCCTCGTCGAGGACGAGCGCGGCCTGCGCCAGCTCGCGGCGGAGGTGCTGCGCTCGGAGGGCTATGTCGTCACCGCTGCGTCCGACGGGCAGGCCGCCCTCGACCTGATCGGCGCCGAACCCCAAGCTCCCGATCTCGTCGTCACCGACGTCGTGATGCCTCGGATCGGCGGCGTCGAGCTCGCCCGCCGCCTCGGCACCGACCATCCCGACATCCCCGTGCTCTTCGTCACCGGCTACGCCGACCAGGCCAGCCGGGCCGACCTCCAAGGCGCGGACGTGCTCATCAAGCCGTTCCTCATCGATGATCTCGTGGCCAAGGTGCGCGAGGTCCTCGACCGCCCGAACGGCGACGTGTTAGCGGGTCACGGCTCGAAGCGGTAGCCGACCCCCCGTACCGTCGCGATCCACCGCGGCTCGTCGGGGTCGGCCTCGATCTTGCGCCGGAGACGGCGGACGTGCTCGGTGACGGTCGCGGCCGACTGCCAGTCGCCGGAGGACTCCCACACCTGTCGCAGCAGCTGCTCGCGGGTGAACACCTGCCGGGGTGAAGCGGCGAAGAAGGCGAGAAGGTCGAACTCGCGGGCGGTGGTGTCGACGACCGCGCCGTGCACGAACACCTCACGGGTGTCGGGGTCGATCAGCAGCTCGCCGAAGTCCATGCGACGAGTTGGGGACACCGGCGGAGCCGCGCCTCGGTTCGCACGCCGCAGCACCGAGTCGATGCGAGCGGACAGCTCGGCCGGCGAGAAGGGTTTCGTGATGTAGTCGTCGGCGCCCATCTTCAAGCCGATGACCCGGTCGGCCTCCTCGCCCCTGGCCGTGAGGAAGATGACCGGGACGTCGAACGTCTCGCGGAGGTCGCCCAGGACGTCGAGGCCATCACGGATCGGCAGCATCACGTCGAGCAGCACGATGTCCGGTGCCTGCACGCGCATCTGGGCGACCGCCTGCTCACCGTCCTCGGCTTCGACAACCTCGAAACCCTCCATCGTCAGGAGCCGCACGAGGAGCCCCCGCACCGCGGAGTCGTCGTCGACCACCAGAACTCGCCGAGCCCCAGACTCAACCGCCGTCATCGACCTCTAAGTTACTTGGCGTCACGGCACAGCCGGAACTGCCCGTGGGTCATGGCGTCGGGTACGTCACCGTGGGTGTAGTTGCCGCTGGTGGGTCCGCTCACGACGAGCTTGACGGTTCCGGCGGTGACAGTGTTGGTGACCTTGACGGGGCTACCGCCACTGGCCGATCCGAGCGTGTGGCCATTCGCTGTTCACCGCCGTCTGCACGGTCGAAGCCTTCGAGTACGTCACCTTGTCAATGAGCGTCCCCGTGCCACGGTCGTGCTCGTCCGATCACACATCTCCAATGCGGCGGATGGCACTCGCGCCCTTCATACCAATTGTCGATACGGCCTATGCTCGCAACTGCGACCGTGACGCCAGCTGTGCCTCGAACGGAACGATACGATCGCCACGACGAGATCGGCTGAGGATGGTCGTCGTGTTCGACTCACAACCTGTCCTTCATGCCGCTCGACGTGCCGTTCGCGTCCTAACCATCGCGTTGATCGCGAGCGGTTGCGGAGGTTCCTCCGACGACACGACCTCGTCGACGAGCACGGAACCGGCCACCACAACCACCGACGGCATTGAGGTTCCGGTCGGAGCAACGCTGCACGCGACGGTGCATTTCGAAGGCGCCGTTGCGCTGGACGGCGAGTACGACGTCGAACACCGCTCGAGCGACCCCGAACGGAACTCGTGCGACGGCCTGACTGATGCGAACAACCCGAACGGCTTGTTCGTCGTGCCCTTCCCGTCCATACTCGGTGGCTACCACATCGCCGCGACGGCGACTGCGTCACCGTACGCCGGCGCGGGTGAGTACGGCGTCGATGACCTTCCAGGGCTGCAAGTTGCACTTGAGGACGCCGCCGGCACAACGAGCGACTTCCACCTTGCGCCTCCGACGACCGCGACCCTGACCGTCGCCGCGGACGCCTCCGGAACGTTCACGTTCGCCGGCCTCACCACCGACACGGGCCAACTCCTCTCCGGCACCGTGCAATGGACCTGTAGCTGACAGACACGTCGCGTCGCCCACGGGAGCCAGCGTTTACCGGCGTGCTCGCGGCTCGCGCTCTGCGTGTCCGTCGAAGACCAGTCGCGCTCAAGCAAAGCGGCTCATCGGTCGATGAATGCTCATTCGGTGTGCCCCACGGGTTGACACCGACGCATGGGAACAGAGCAACCGCCGCTACCGGAATTCTCTCAAAGGACACCTGTCATGAACCTTCGTCGCGCTCTCTATGCCGCCGCCGCCGGAACCCTCGGTCTCGGAATCATGGGCGGTGCTCAGGCTGCCGGAAAGACCTCAACGCCCGCCTGGATCGCCCTTCATATCGACCAGACCGAGGTTGCCGCGTCCACCTCGAGCACTCCGGCCTTGGGCGATGTCGTCACGTTCGACACTGGCTACCCCAGCTCGGTGAAGAACCCCCGCATCGAGCTGCTGTGCTACCAGAGCGGTGCGCTCGTCTACGGCGAGACCGCTTCGGCCGATCAGGTGAAGCAGCAGGAGCTCACCGGCTCCCCCGGCTTGACCCTCGGTGGTGGCGGCTCGATCTGGAAGGACAATGGTGGCGCTGCGGATTGCACCGCCAACCTCTTCTACTTCGGCTTCAAGGCCGGTCAGCAGACCTTCAACGTGATCGCCACCACTAGCTTCGCGGCCGCCGGCTGAGCGCCAGCGCTCTCGAAGTATCCGTTCGACAACTTCAGACGCCCTGACCCGTGCGGGCAGGTTCCCGGTGTAGCGACGGGAACCTGCCCGCAGCGGTCGTTCAGGGCTTCTTGACCAGGTCTATGCCCTGGATCGAGGTTGCCAAGCTGTCCAGCTGGAACTGATAGTGAACCGTCGTCGGGTCGGGGGCGGTGACGCCCTTGACACTGCTGGCGTTGTACTTGATGCCGATGATGTACTGCCCGGCAGTAGCGGCGTCGAAGGTGATCGTCGTGACTCCGTTCACCGTAGTGATCGAAGCCGGCGGCTTCACCACCGTGCAGCTCGACGTGAACACGTTGCTTCCGGCCGCCTGGCTGAAGTAGGTATTGAAGTTCCCGGTCGTGATCGTCTGGTTGATCGTGAACGTGTTCGAACCGGCGGTCGCATCGACCTTCACCCAGTAGAAGAACACGCCCGGATTGACCTGGCTGATCTTGCCGCTCTTCACGCTGTACTCGAGCGTGTCCAACGTCGCCGAGGTGCCCGACGCGAACTGGCTGCACGTCGTAGCCGTCGGCGTGATCTGACTCTCGACCTGCTGGATGTCGTCGTTGGTGACGGTGCAGGTCTTCGTCTGACCGTTGGCGATGGAGCCCGAGCACTCACTCGAGAACGACGCCGCGTACCCGGACGGGCCTGACTCGGTCACGTTGTACGAGCCGGCATCCAACGTGACGTCGGTACCGGGAGCCTCGGCACCCGCGAAGTTGTCAGGCGTGTCGTTCGTGCCTCCCGAGTCGAGAGTGAACTGCGACGCAGTCGCCGTGCCACCGTTGTCGTTGATCACAGTCTTGATCACGATCAGATGAGCGGCCTTGTCGTCGTTGGTGATGGTGCACGCCTTGACGTCGGCCAAGCCGAGGGTGATCGTGCCGTCGGCCGCGCAGTCACCGGAAATGGTGGCCGTGTAACCGCTGTCGCCGGTCTCGGAGACCGTATGCGCTCCGGTGTTGAAGCTGTTCTGCACACCCGAGGTCACCGAACCGCCGTCCACGAACAACGGGAAGTCCGATACCACCTTGGTGCCACCGTTGTCGTTGACGACCACCTTGGTCACCGTCAACTTCGGCGCGATGTCGTCATTGGTGACCGTGCACACCGCACTGCCGCCCGCCGCCAACGTGCCCGAGCAGCCGGCCGAGTACGTCGCGGCATAACCGGCGGGCCCCGTCTCGCCGACGCTGTAGCTGCCAGCGTCGAGGGTCACCACGGTGCCCGTCTCGTCACCGGGGAAGCTCGCCGGGTTCGGGTTGGTTGCGGTCACAGACATCGTGAACTGCGATGCCGTGGCCGTGCCCCCGTTGTCGTTGATCACGTTCTTGATCACCGTCAACCCGGGGGCGATGTCGTCGTTGGTGATGGTGCACGCCTTGACGTCGCCCACCCCGAGGGTGACCGTCCCGTCGGCCGCGCAGTCACCGCTGATGGTGGCCGTGTAGGCGGCATCGCCGGTCTCGGAGACCGTGTGCGACCCGGCGTTGAAGCTGTTCTGCACACCCGACGTCACCGAACCGCCGTCCACGAACAACGGGAAGTCCGCCACCGCCTTGGTGCCACCGTTGTCGTTGACGACCACCTTGGTCACCGTCAACTTCGGCGCGATGTCGTCATTGGTGATGGTGCACGCCTTGACGTCACCCGGGCTCAACGTGATCGACCCGTCGGCCGCGCAGTCGCCGCTTATCACCCCGACGTACCCGGTGGCGCCGGTCTCGCTGACCGTGTGTGATCCAGGGCTGAACGTGTTCTGCACGCCCGACGTCACCGAACCGCCGTCCACGAACAACGGGAAGTCCGCCACCACCTTGGTGCCACCGTCGTCGTTGACGACCACCTTGGTCACCGTCAGGTGCGCCGCCTGGCGCGTGTTGACGAACGTGCAGCTGACGTTCTCGCCTTCCTTCAGGTTGATGGTGACGGTTGGTGACGACGCGGTCTGCGAGCCGCCGTTCGCGGTCGTGACCGTGCACACGGGCGTGTTGAAGCTGAGCGCCCACCCGGTCACCGTCGTCTCCGACACGGTGTACGTCGTGAAATTCAAAATGCCGCTGTAGAGCTGAGTGTTCGAGAGAGTGCCGTCCGCGTCGTCGTCGAGGCTGAACGTCGCCGGCAGCAGTCCGCCGGTGGTCGTGTACCCGAAGTCCTGCGCGTCGTCCGGGACTGCGTCCTTCACGATCGTGATCGAGCCGGGGAAGATGACCGCGCCAGCCGACAGCGACCGATCCTGGTTGCCACCCGAGCCATCGAGGTCGATCAGGCGGGTGTGGTACGGCGAACCGGGAATCGAAACCGCCGACGCGTTCAGGCCCCAGTCCTGCCGGGCTGCGATGTGCCCGCCCCACGCCAGGACAGGATTCGCCTTGGACGCCGTGAAGGTGATGGAGATGCGAGCGGACTTGTCGCCCGCGAAGCCGGCTCCGTTCGGATACGAGTACGCGCTGACAGCCGTGATCGTGCCGCCGTAGAGCGTGAAGTTCCCGGCGACAGGGGTCACGCCGGCACCGGTGACCTGCGGATCAGCGGGGATCGCGAAGGTTGTGAATGTGTTGCAGTTCGCCACACCGGTACAGGGATTCGCCGTGGTAACCGTGCGATCGAAGCTCGTGATGTAGTCGAGCGCGTGCTTGCCGCTCTTCGTCGTGTCCCACTCGATCGTGACCGTGTGACTCGACAACGCAAGGTTGGCCAGACGTAGCCGGTAGGGGATCGAGTCGCCCTCGAGATAGTGCGCCTTCGATTCGTTGACGTTTCCGTTGACCCATTCGTCGGGGTTACACGCGGGAACGTTCGGGGATGCGAGCGAACCGTTGGCGCACTGGTCCAGGTTCGCCGATGGATTCGCGGCGCTTGCGGGCGCCATCGAAAACGCGAGGAAGGCGGCCACCAGGGACAGCGTCCCGAGGATGGCCATCGTCAAGAAACCCCTCGGCCGCCGTGTCGCCCTCGGCACCGTCGGAGATCCGTCGGCCCGTGCCGACGCCTGCTGCGGTCGCTTCATACCGATTCCCCTCTCGTGCACGCAGCCCACCTGCGTGTTGATTGAGGCGTCGGTTTCGCCCTCGCTCCTCGGTTGTCCCGGCGACCAGCTCGACAACCGAATCATCGCTCCGCCAAAGAGCGAAGGTACATCTGACGTGGCCCGGCGACATCCCCAAAACTGGGGATTCGCTACGGATAGGGGGATTTCGCAGTCCAGCGCAAGCGTTCTTTCTACGCGGGACGTGCGAACTCCGCAGTCGTGAGTCTCCCCGAGCGTTCCGGCGATGGCACCAGCACACCGAGGCCGCTAGAGCCGTCTGAACGGCTTGACGTGCCACGCCGCCCTCAACCTCTACTGCAGGTTGAGGGCCGCTGGGCCGACGACCTCGTGGGTGGGAAGGTGTCCGGACCCGAGCGTCGCCGACCACGCAGAGCGGTTGAGCCCGGCCGTTGAGTCACTAGTTCTCGTCGAGATTTCCTGGGGGCCTCGGGACCGCCCACTCAGTCCGGGTCGGGCACTCACCCGTGCCGACGGGCCATGGCCACGGCCGCCAGTTGTGAGCGGACGCCGAGCTTGCGGGTGAGCGCCTTCACCTGCGACCGGGTCGTCTCCGGGCTGACGTAGCGGCGCACCAAAAGCTCGTCGACCGACAGGCCGTCCATGAGGCCGGCCAGCACTTCACGCTCGCTCACGCTCAAGGTTCGGAACCTGCGCCCGCGACGTCTACGCGAACCAGCCCGTCCGCAGCGCGAGCGCGACGGCCGATGTCTGCGAGCGGACGTCGAGCTTCGACAGGATGCTCTTGACGTGCGACCGGACCGTCGCGTCGGACGTGAAATGGGCCGCGGCGATCTCGCTGACCCGCCGTCCCCGCACCAGCTCGGCGAGCACCTCGCGCTCGCGGCTCGTGAGCGACTTCCACAGGGCGGCGGGACGGCTTCCGGCCAACCGGGCCTGCAGCGCGGCTTCGATCAGGTCCGTGCGCTCGCCGTTGACCGGCACGGTCTCGCCCGCCATCACGCGCTGCAGCACCCCGACGGCGTCGTCGAAGTCGAGCCGGTCATTCACCATCCCGTCGACGCCCCGCAGGAGGCACTCGCCGAGCAGCACTTTGTCGTCGAGCGGCGACATCATGACGACGCGGTTGCCCGCGTCGGCCAGCAGACCGACCAGGCGGAGCGCGACTTTGCCCTCGCCCTTACGCACGTCCAGGATGGCCAACGCCGGCGAGAGCTCAGTGGCGATGTCGACGATCTGGTCGACCGGCGTCTCGTGGATGTCCACGACCTCGACCCGGGGAAACGCCGCCGATCGCAACGATGACGCGAGCGCGTGCGCGACCACGCGATTGTCGTCGATCAAGAGGATGGGGAGCACGTCGGCCAAGGCAGAACCTCACGTTCGCCCGGTCACCCGGCGAGGCCGCGTGCTAAGGGAGCAGACCCGAAGAGTCTGCGCCGCTGGGGTCGGTGTTCTCGTCGTCCTCAGGGGTCGGATTGCCAGCGTCGGGCGGCACGTGGTCGCCGGCTTCGCCGTGGTCCTCGCCCGCTTGGCCGTTTTCGCCGGCCTGGCTCTGGCCGTCCGAGGCGACGCCGGAAATCTCCGCGCCCTTGTCCACGCCCTCGGAGTCGGTCGTGGTGGCGATGCCCGAGATCACTTCACCCTGACCTTCGCCGCCGTCGGGCTCGTGGGCGGTCGGACCCGCCTCGGGGGCGTCACTGTCGTGGGCGTCGCCCGACTTGCCACGGTCGTCGGCATGACCGTTGGAGTGCGCGTTCGGCCCCGGCACCTCGATGCCGACGCGGGCGAGAGCCGCCGCGGCGACGTCCTGGGCCGCACCGGGCAGGGCGCCGGCGGCGGCCAAACCGGTGGTGAGCGTGAGGCCGCCGGCAGCGGCGGCGACAGAAAACTTGAGACGGGAGATCATCGATGTCCTCCGAGAAGGCTGCACAGGGGCGTCGATGCGCGAGCGGGCTCGGCGGTACGCCGAACGGGCCGCCGCCTCTCCGTCCAACTCGTCCGGCTGGACCGGCGCGGCCGCGAGTGCGAGCACTCGGGCGACCGCGGCGAACCCCGGCGGGGCGTCGTCCGCGGGCAGCCCAGCGAGAAGCCGCTCGGCAGTCCGCGGGTCGAGCCCGCCCGGGGTCAGAAGAGAAGCGCGCATCTACACGGTCAAGCGTCTCGAGGGTCGATGTCGTTACAGGATTTGGCGTCGGCGGCGAGGATCTCGGCCAGCCGCTTGAGGCCACGATGGGCCAGGACGCGCACGGTGCCGGGGCGCTTTCCCATGACCGCGGCGACTTCGTTCACGTCGAGGCCGGCGACGATCCTCAGGAGCACGACGTCGGCTTGGTCGGCGGGGAGCCGGCCGATCATCCGCAGTGCCTCGTGCGTGGCTCGGGCTTCGTCGGCCAGGTCGGTGTTGTCGGGCGTGGCGGTGTCGGGGATCGCTCCGGGGCTGATCCGGGGGCGGCGGCGGCGGGCTCGGCCCCAGTCGATCGCCCGCCGGCGGACGACGGTGAACAGCCACGCCCGGAACGCTTGCTCCTCGCCGGAGAAGCGACCGAGGTCGCGGGCCACCTGCAGCCAGACTTCCGCAGCCACGTCCTCCGCATCGCCGGGGGTGAGCACCCGGAGGTAACGGACCACGCCGGGGTGGTAGCGGCGCCACAATGCCGCGAACGCCAGCTCGTCGCCCGCCACCGCGGAGGCACGAAGGACGGTGAAAGGCACTCCGACTCGCGCGTTGAGCCCGAACGGCCACCTCGCCGGGCGCGCTGCAGCCGCCTCGATGTCGAGGCGGCGGGCGTGCTCGTTCGTGGGCGACTCAGCCAGAGGGGTGCCTCCTCATAGCGCCCCAGTATGGGCGTTCGTCCACGCTGAAACGGCAACGGCGGCCCAACAGAAGGTCAACGGCGGCCACACACAAGAGTTCGTCACGCAACGCCGTCAGCCCTGCAGCATCGTGGCCAACTGCGCCAACGCCCGGTGTTGCATGGCCTTCACCGCGCCCACTGTCCGTCCGGTCAGCTCCGCGACGGTTTCAAGCGACAGGTCGGCCACGAAGCGCAGCACGACCACCTCGCGCTGCTCCGGCGTCAATGCCCGCAGCGCGGCTGCGAGATCGGGGTCGAACGGCTCGTGCGACTCGGCGACTGTCGCCCGCGCCTCGACCGGGCGCTCCTTCGCGCGGCGTCGGTGGCCGTCGACCAAACGGTGGTGGGCAATCGTGAAGACCCACCGCCGGAGTTGCTCGTCGTCACCCTCGAACCGGTCGATGCCTTTGGCGACCCGCACGAACACGTCGCCGAGCGCGTCGTCGCAGTCGGGCACGCCATTGGCGCGCAGGTAGTTGCGCACGGCAGGCCCGAGGGTCTCGAAGACCCGCTCGATTCGGCGCGCAGATGTCGTGGCGCGATCCTGCCGTGCCGCCGTCCCGCCCGCCCGATCGGGTCCGTATCAAGATCCGCCGAGATCCTCGGTGGTGTCGGTGGTGTCGGTGGTGTCGGTGGTGTCGGTCACCGTCGTGTCCGTCGTATCGGTCGACTCGGTCGTGACCGTGGTCTCGGTGGTCGCGGTCGACTCGGTCGTGGCCGTCGTTTCGGGCTCGTCGGTCTCGTCGGTCTCGTCGTCGGACTCGGCCTTGTCCTTCGTCTTCCCCGGCGCCGAGCCGCTGTGGCCAGGGCTCCCGCTCTCGCCTCTCACCGCTTTGGTCGGCTTCCCACACGGCGACCGGCCTGCGGTCGGATCATCCGGGTGCTTCGACACGTAGTCGCCGTGGTTTGCGTAGGGACCGCCGGGGCAATCGACGGGATCGTTGTACCGCTCGTGTCCCGGCGGCACGTTCACGCCGACGGCCTGGAGCGCCCGATGGGCGACATCCTGGACCGGCGCCGGCAGGGCTCCTGCGGTGGCGAGCCCGCCCGATCCGACGAGGAGGGCCGCGACGCCACCCACGGCCACCCGCCACCGCAGGCGCCGGCGGGCGCCCGTTCGGTCCGCGAGCCGGGCGAGTACGTGGTCCCGAGCCTCCGGCGGCAATGGCGCTCTGCCGTAGGCATGGAGGCGCTCGATGACGTCGTGTCCGTCCATCAACCGTGTAAACGCCCGGCGGCGCCACCGGGATACGGGATAGGAGACTTCAGGCGTCTTGCAAATGGCACGCGAAGGGCTCGGCCGCCGCCTCGCGTCCTCGGGCCAACGCCGACTCGTCGACCTGGCGCTGTTGGTTCAGCGGGGTCGGGCCGGTGACCTGGGCGCACGCCACGGGGAGGCTCACGTCGTAGACGCCGTTCACCGTGAGGCCGTGGAACACCACCGCGCGGTTCTGCAACGGACTGAAGGCGGCCGGGTCGACCTGGTAGGCGATCGTCTCGTGCACAGTGCCGTCGGCGCCGGTGTCGAAGTTCCCGAAGTTGTGCTGCACCGGGCCGTAATCCGGCAGGCCCTCGGCGAAACTGATGAACCCGTCGCCGTTGGAGTCCCGGTCGAGGCCCGGGCACGTTGCGTTGTGGTCGTCGGGGTGACCATGAATGTGGCGCAAGTGCGTGCGGTTCGCCTCGAGCCCCATGACGTCGAAGTCGGCGACGAGCATGTCGCCCTCCAGTGTCAGGGTGACTGTCCCGGTGACCGTCGAGCCGTTGAGCGGCGCGAGCTGCACGGAGTAGCGAAAGCCCGGAGGCGCCGCACCAGCCGGTGGCCCGGCGGTCATCATCCCCAGCGTCACGAGCACGGCGGCGGCAGCGATCCGGAACACGTTCCTCATGCGACGGTCTCCTTCCGTGCGCCCCTCCCGCCTCCTTTACGAGCGGGACAGCCCAACGGATTGCCGGAGGCGGCGGGGCCGGGTGCTGATCACCCGGCCCCAGCCCTCGAATCCCTACAGAAGGTCGAAGTATGCGGGGCCCGTTGCGGTAGTGCCGCCGATGACCGCCTGGACGGAATACCTGCCGGCCCCCGAGAGGGAGCTCGTCGCGAGGTTGTACATGTACTTGCAGTCGACGATGCCGAACATGCCGTTGTCGTCGCCGGGCTGGATCGTCACCGGTTCGTTCACCGCGCCGCTGCCGCTCCCGCTCAGTTTCGTCACCTTGATGGTGGCCGAAGCGGTCGGGCACGTGGGCGTGGCCCCGATCGGTGCCGGCGGCGTGAAGGTGTTGCCGTTGACGGTCGCACTCGTGAGGTCAACGACCTGGTCGCCACCCCAGCCGCTATCGAGCACGAGCGACGCACGAACGATCGGCGTCGATGCGCCCACGAAGGTCACTGCGTTCGCCCAGCTGTCGTAGAACGTGCCGCCGACCTGCCTGGCCCGCGCCTTGGCGCCGATCAGGTCAGCTGTGGCGCGTAGCGACGAAGACGGGGATTTGCCGCTCGGTGCGGGTCTGGTACTCGGCGTACGGCGGGTACGCGGCGACCGCCCGGGCCCACCATTCGTCGCGCTCGGCTCCACTCAGCTCTCGCGCCGTGGCGGCGAAGGGCTGGGCGCCGTCCTGGATGGTGATCTCCGGATGCGCCTTGACGTTGTAGTACCAGACCGGGTTATGGGGCGCTCCGCCCATGGAGGCGACGAGCGCGTACTCGCCGTCGTGCTCCACGCGCATGAGAGGGATCTTGCGGATCTTGCCCGACCGGCTGCCGCGGGTTGTCACGATGACGACCGGGAGACCCGTATCCCACAGGGTGTTGCCCCGCTGCCCGCCGGAGCTCTCGTAAGTCTCGACCTGGTCGCGAACCCACTCCGCGGGGCTCGGCTCGTACTCGCCGTCGAGCGTCATCGACGGCACGCTACGCGTCTCGTCAGCGGACCACAGCCGACACGAGCGCGGTGACCGTGGATGTTGCCGGAGGCCCACCGGGTCGGAATGGCTCACCGCGAAATCGCCTCGGTAGGGTAATGGACTCCCCGTACCTCATTTCCGAGGAGCCGCATCAGTGCAAGGCGTGGTCAAGGCGTACGACCCGGGAACGCGTGACGGCATCGTCATCCGCGACACCGACTTCGCCGAGTACGACCTCGCCAACGACGCCCTCGTGGGCTCGGTGTTCCGCATGTTGCGGCAAGGGCAGCGGGTGATCTTCGACCTCGACGAGAGCGGACGGGCAACCAAGCTGCGCCTCGGGTCGGAGGTCGACATGGGGACGCCAGGGTTCAACCAGGATGGCTCGGCCAAGACAACGACGTCGGAGGCACCAGCACCGTGACCGCTCCAACGACCAACGAGAAGCTGCTCGCCTTCGTCGCCGATGCGGCTGCGCTCTGCGCGCCCGACACCGTCGAGTGGTGCGACGGCTCCGACGCCGAGTACGAGCGGCTGTGCGAGCGACTGGTCAGCGCGGGCACGTTCACGCCGCTGGATCCCGACAAGCGGCCGAACAGCTTCCTGGCGCAGTCGGATCCGGGTGACGTCGCCCGGGTGGAGGGACGTACGTTCATCTGCTCCGAGCTCGAGGACGACGCGGGACCCACGAACAACTGGCGCCCCCCGGCCGAGATGAAGTCGACACTCACCGAGCTCTTCCGGGGATCGATGCGGGGCCGGACCATGTACGTGGTCCCGTTCTCGATGGGCCCACTCGGCTCCCACATCGCTCACATCGGCGTGCAGATCACCGACTCGCCGTACGTGGCCGTGAACATGCGGATCATGACCCGCATGGGCCAGGCTGTGCTCGAGGTCCTCGGCGACCGCGAGTTCGTGCCGTGCATGCACTCGGTGGGCTACCCGCTGGCCGACGGCCGGCCGGACGTGCCGTGGCCGTGCGACGCCGAGAACAAGTACATCGTCCACTTCCCCGAGACGCGGGAGATCTGGTCGTACGGGTCGGGCTACGGCGGCAACGCGCTCCTCGGCAAGAAGTGCTTCGCCTTGCGCATCGCCTCCACCATGGCGCGCGACGACGGCTGGATGGCCGAGCACATGCTGATCCTCGGCATCACGCCGCCCGACGGTGAGAAGCATTACGTCGCCGCCGCGTTCCCCTCGGCGTGCGGCAAGACGAACATGGCGATGATGATCCCGACGCTTCCCGGGTGGAAGGTCGAGACCGTCGGCGACGACATCGCGTGGATGAAGCTGGGCGAGGACGGTCGGCTCTACGCCATCAATCCCGAAGCCGGGTTCTTCGGTGTCGCCCCGGGCACGTCCACCAGGACGAACCCCAACGCCATCGCCTCGCTCAACGCCAACTGTGTCTTCACCAACGTCGCACTCACCGACGACGGCGACGTGTGGTGGGAAGGCATGACCGACGAACCGCCGGCGCATCTCGTCGACTGGCGGGGCAACGACTGGACCCCGGCGTCCCCCACGCCCGCCGCCCACCCCAACGCGCGCTTCACCGCACCAGCCGGCCAGTGTCCGTCGATCGCGCCGGAGTGGCAGGACCCGAACGGCGTGCCGATCTCCGCCATCCTCTTCGGGGGCCGTCGCGCGACGAACGTGCCGCTCGTGACCGAGTCGTTCGACTGGCGCCACGGCGTGTTCCTCGGTTCGATCATGTCGTCGGAGACCACCGCCGCCGCGGCCGGTGCGGTCGGCAAGCTGCGCTTCGACCCGTTCGCGATGCTGCCGTTCTGCGGCTACAACATGGGCGACTACTTCGGCCACTGGCTCGAGATGGGCGAGGCCACGGACGCGGGCAAGCTGCCTGGCCTCTTCTGGGTCAACTGGTTCCGCAAGGGCGAGGATGGCTCGTTCCTATGGCCCGGCTTCGGCGAGAACAGCCGCGTGCTCAAGTGGGTCATCGAGCGGGTGGCGGGCGGCGGTGGGGCGGTCGACACGCCCATCGGACGGGTGCCGGCCGCCGGCGCGATCGACACCACCGATCTCGAGATCGACACCTACACGATGGCGCAACTCGCGGAAGTCGATCCGGAGCGCTGGCGCCAGGAGCTCGAGCAGCTCGAGGCGCACTACCAGTTCCTCGGCGACCACGTGCCGGACGGGCTCAAGGACGAGCTGCGCGAGCTCGAGAAGCGGCTCGCCGGCTGAGCCGGCGCGGTCGCGGCCGGAAATTCCTCGCAAATTGGTTGCGAACGCGGGTTCGGTCGGCTAGCATTTCTCCAGTCGATGCGCCGCCTGGGGCGGCCGTCGAGATCGGAGCCAGCCCCACCGGGGCGACGGCACCCTCGTCCTGTCGATGCGTGCCGCGCGTGCCGGGGAGGCTGAGCCGTGGTCGGTGTCCGTGAGATCGCCGAGATCCGTGAACGGGTCATCGCCACGTCGTGCGCAATCGAACCCGAGCTGCTGATGGTGCCCGACGCCCAGCGGATGCTGGCGGACGTCACCGCCGTCAAGAACGCGGCCGCCACCATGGAGGCCCTACTGGCCAAGCGGATCGCCGATGCCGGCGAGTGGCAGCGGGCCGGCGATCGGTCGGCGGAGGATCACCTCGCCAAGACCACCGGTACCACCGTGGGTCGCGCGCGGGAGACGCTGGCGACGGCGGGGCGGCTGGGCGGGCTCGGCGCGACCGCCGACGCGGCACGGGCGGGTGCGCTGTCCCCCGAGCAGGCGGCCGCCGTGAGCGACGCAGCCATCGCCAACCCCGGCGCTGAACAGACCTTGCTGGCCACCGCCGCGCGGGGGTCGCTGCAGGATCTCCACGAGGCGTGCGCCAAGGTCAAGGCCGCCGCCGACCCCGACCCCGACGCTACGTACCGGCGTCGCCGGGCGGAACGAAGCCTGCGCATCTGGGCCGATCGCAACGGGGTCGCGAAGCTCTTCGGAGTCACCACGCCCGACCAGATGGCCACCATCAAAGCCGCCGTCGAACGCCGCACCACCGAACTGTTCAACGCCGCGCGCAGGACGGGACAGCACGAGCCGAGAGGCGCCTACATGATGGACGCCCTCAGCCAGATCTGTGCCGAGTGGCTGGGCGAGCCCAGTAGCTCGGCCGGAGCCGAGGCCGAAGCCGCACCTGAGGCGCCAGGCGGGTCCCATCCCGACGCGCCGCAGCCGCGCCGGCGCCGGAGGTCGCAGACGCCGCGCTTCCTCGGCATCGTGCGCGCCGACCTCGAGGCGCTGCGGCGAGGTTCGGTGGAGGCCGACGAGGTCTGCGAGATCAACGGGCTCGGCCCCGTGCCCGTGTCGGTGGCGCAGCAGCTGCTCGGGGAATCAGTCCTGCATCTCGTGCTGACCAAGGGCACGGCGGTGGGAACCACCGTCAACCTCAAGCGGGGCCCCAACACGGCTCAGCGCATCGCGCTGCTGGCCACCCAGCCGACGTGCCGCATCACCGCCTGCAACAGTCCCTTCACCGAGATCGACCATGACGACCCGTGGGCCCACTGCAAGACCACCGAGCTCGCCAAGCTCCAGCGATGTTGTACTCACCACCATGACCTGAAGACCCAAGGCTGGGCCATCCTCGAGGCCGGCGGCATCGTGTCCATGGTGGCGCCCGACGATCCTCGCCACCCTCGAAATGGACAGGCTCCGCCGCGCCGGCCCGGCCCGTGACGGGTCGGCGCGGCCGAGCTCAGTCCGCCCGGCGACGGAGCCGGGTGCGGATGCGGGCGCGACCTCGGGTGACGTCAGCAATCGGAACCCCTCCGTCCGGATTGCCGCCGCCCGAGTCACCCGAGTCGTCGCCCCGCCGCCGCCGAACTGCCCCCCCGAGTGCCCACGCGGGGATCCCGAGGCCGAGGAGCGCCGCGCCCGTTGCTGCGAGGGACCCGACATCGCCGCCGGTGCGGGGCAGCTGGTTCACGAACTCGACGCCGGCCACGATCTGCACGGTGGCCGTGTCGGTCGCGCTCACCTGGTGGCCCGTCGGGTCGGTGCCGGTGGCCGTGCCGATGTTGGTACCGGTGGTACCCGTGGCCGCCTGGGTGCAGGTGTAGGTCCAGGTTTCGGTCGTGTCGAGGGCGCCGTCGTTGTCGGTGTCGCCGCTCTGGAACACCACGGGTGCGCACTTGTCGTCCCTGACGATCACATCGGTGAGCGGGCTGTCACCGGGGTTGGTCACCCTGTACGTGTAGACGAGCGTGTCGCCCACGGCCGCCGACGGGGTGTTCACCGTCTTGTCGATGGCGATCACCGGCGCAATGACGTCGACGAACGCGTCGTCGGTGTCGGTAGCCGGGTTGCCGTCGTCGTCGAAGCCCGATGCGGTACCGACGTTGGTCGTGTCCGCCGTGAGGGTCGTGACGCAGTTGAAGCGCCACGTCTCGCCGGGATCGAGGAGATCGTCGCCGTCGGTGTCGCCGTCCGTGAAGGTCACGGGACTGCACTTGTCGTCGGTGACGGTCACGTCCTGCAGCGGCTCGTTGCCGGGCGTGCTCACGAGGTACTCGTAGGTCACGTCGTCACCGGCGCGCACGACCGTGGGCGATGCCGTCTTGGTGATCGAGATCGTGGCGGGGAGGTCGTTGATCTCAACCGTCGCCGACGCGTCGGCGCTCACGTTGTTGCCGTCGTCGTCGGCCGCAGTGGCGGTCACCGTGTTCACGTGGCTGTCGCCGCCGTTGCCGGTCACCGTCGCGTCGAAGGCGCACTCGTACGTCGTGCCGATCGCGATCACGGAGTTGTCCACGCAGGTGCTGTTGCTGATCGCGTCGTTGCCGGCGTCGTCGAGGAGATCGCCGAAGCGGTCGTCGACGAGGTCGGTCAGGGTCAGGTCCTCGATCGACGTGTTCTCGACCGTCACCGTGTAGGTCACGTTGCCGCCCGGCTCGTCGACGCTCGGAACCGAGGCCGCCTTCGTCACCGCGATGGTCGGCAGCACGTCGTTGATGTCGACCGTGGCCGTGTCGGAGCCAGTAGCGGTGTTGCCGTCGTCGTCCACCGCCGCCGCATCCACCGTGTTCACATGGCTGTCGCCGCCGTTGCCGGTCACTTCGGCGTCGAACGTGCACTCGTAGGTGTCCCCGATCGCGATCACGGAGTTGTCCACGCACGTGCTGTTGCTGATCGCCGCGTTGGCGCCGTCGTCGAGGAGATCGCCGAAGGTGTCGTCCACCAGATCAGTGAGCGTCACCGCCTCGGCCGCATCGGTGTTCTCCACCGTCACCGTGTAGGTCACCGTCCCGCCGGGCTCGTCCACCGACGTGGGATCGGCCGACTTCGTCACCGAGATCGTGGGCAGGACGTCGAGGATCGGTACCGACGCCGAGGCGTCGTCGGTCGCCTCGGTGCCCTCGTCGTCCACCACCGTGCCGGTCACCGTGTTCACGTGGCTGTCGCCGCCGTTGCCGGTGACCTCGGCGTCGAACGTGCAGCTGTACGTGTCGCCGATCGCGATCACGGAGTTGTCCACGCAGGTGCTGTTGCTGATGAGGTCGTTGCCGTCGTCGTCGAGCAGATCACCGAACTTGTCGTCGACCAGATCAGTGAGCGTCACCGCTTCGGCCGGGTCGGTGTTCTCCACCGTCACCGTGTACGTCACGGTGCCGCCGGGCTCGTTCAGCGAGAGAGGCGAAGCGGACTTCGTCACCGTCACGCCGGGCGTCACGTCGTCGATCGTCACCGTGGCGTCGTCGAAGTCCTCCACCTCGACGCCATCAGCGTCGTGACCGGACGCGGTCACGGTGTCGACGTGTTCGGTGTCGGCCGCGCCGCTCACGTGGGCGACGAAGCTGCACGTGTACGTGGTCGATGGCGCGATCGTGCCGAGGCTGCAGGTCGTCGACACCACGTCCGGGTTGGTCGGCGTGGCTTGCGTGATGTCGCCGTAGATGTCGTCGGTCAGGCTGGTCAGGGTGATGGGCTCACCGCCCGCGGTGTTCGCCACCGAGACGTTGAAGGTGACGTCGGCGCCGGGCTCGTCGACGCTCGGCGTGGCCGCGTCCTTGGTGACCTCGATCGCAGGCGCCGGCTTCTGGTTGGTGAACGTGCAGGTGACGTTCTCCTCCTCGTCGATGTGGACCGAGGCCGTGGCCGTGTCCACCGACCAGGTGCTGTCGTCGTCGTCGCACACGATGGAGGCGAGCGTCCACAACGGCGGCTCGGTCTCGGTGAACGTGTAGGGCTGGCTGAAGTCGGTCAGGCCCGAGAACGTCTTCGCCTTGAACGGCGCGGTGGCCTCGTCACCGTCGTCGGCGAGCGTGAACTGCTGAGCGGTGAGGCCGCCGCCGGCGGGGCCGCTGGCCGAGAAGGCAAAGGACTGCGCGTTGTCGGGGTCGACTTCCTTGACGATCGTGATGCTGCCCGGCGCCACGACCGCGCCCGAGGCGAGCGACCGGTCCTGGTTGCCACCGCCGCCGTCGAGGTCGATGAGGCGCATGTGGTACGGGGAGCCGGGGATGGCGCTGGCCGAGTTGTTGAGGCCCCAGTCGAGCCGGCTGCCGATGTGGCCGCCCCACGCGAGCACCGCCGTCGCGGAGGTGGCCGTGAACGTGAGCGTGATCTTCGTCGAGCTGTTGCCGGCGTACGAGCCGGTGAGGGTGTAGGCCGAGGCCAACGTGATGGTGCCGTTGTACAGCTTGAACACCCCGGGCTGCTGCGTCCCCGTGAACGTGCCCGACAAGGGGATGTTGGGATCGAGGGGGATCGGGAACGTCGTGGCGGTCGTGCAGCCGGCCACGCCCGAGCACGGGTTCGCGGTCGTCTCGGTCGCGTTGAAGGTCGTGAGGTAGTCGTACGCGTGCTTGCCGGACTTCGTCGTGTCCCATTCGAGCGTGACGGTGTTGGTGCCGATCACGAGGTCGGTGAAGACCATGCGGAACGGGACGGTGTCGCCCTCGGCGTAGTGGGCCTGGTTCCCGTTGAGGTTGCCGTTCACCCACGCCGCGCCAGTGCAGACGACGGGGGGATCGCCCACCCCACCGTTCGCACATTGGTCGATGTTGGCGGCGGGACCGGCCGCTAGCGACTCGGGGAGGTGAGTCACCACTTGGAGTGAGAACAGGATCGCGATAACCGACATCGCTGCCAGTCGGCGCTGAAGCGCATGAGTAGCCACGCGCGGAGTGTGGTGCGATCCGGCCAACCGACGACCTACGTCGCATCAACAGTTGCCCAACTGCCGGCCAGCACGCTGGTCAGCTGAGGACCGTCGGGTCAGAACTCCCGGCTGGGCAGGGGCAGCAGGCCGACGTCGCGGCACTGTTCGGCGAGGGCCGCGAGGTCGTCCACGTACTTGGCCCGGCTGACGTCGCCCGTGAGGTAGCCGGTGCGGAGATCGAGGAACATCCCTTCGACCAGCAGGACGACGAGCTGCTCGAACAGCCTCGCCTCCAGGTCGTCGTCGCCGCGAACGAGCTGGATCGTGCACAGGACGTCGTCCTGTTCCTGACCCACCCGGTCGACGAGGCGCTGATGCGCTTGCACGTCCCTGGTATTCCGCGCGAGGGGCCGGGTCCCCTGCTGGGCCCCGCCAGATTTTGCCGCGCATTTTGCCATCGGAAATGTTGAGCCCTGGGGAATCAGGTTTTATACTGTCAGAGAGTTAGATCCAACCCAACTCTGTGGGAGGAACGGACCAATGTTGATGCGATTCGACCCGTTCCGCGAGCTCGATCGAGCCGCGGATCAGTTCTGGGCCACCAACCGGAGCCCGGCGGTGCCTATGGACGCAGTGCGGCGGGGCAACCAGGTTCTCGTCTCGTTCGACCTTCCGGGGGTCGATCCGTCTGGCATCGACCTCACCGTCGAGCGCAACGTGCTGACGCTTCGAGCCGAGCGCCGCTTCGAGCGGAACGAGGGCGACGAGTTCATCGCGAACGAGCGCCGGCAGGGCCAGTTCACGCGCCAGATCTTCCTGGGCGACACCCTCGACACGAGCCAGCTCGAGGCGTCCTACGACCACGGCGTGCTGACCGTCGCGATCCCCGTCGCCGAACAGGCCAAGCCCCGCAAGGTGGCGATCTCGGGCAGCTCGTCGGGCGCGGCGATCACCGCGGAGGCCACCGAGGCCACCGAGGCCACCGGGAGCACCGAGTCCGCCTGACGTCGGCGCGATCCCACGGGGCCCGGCCGATGACGCCGGGCCTCGCCTCTTTTTCGGCGCCGCGGGCCGAACTACGCTGCCGGCCGAACAACCACCCACCAGGAGGCTCGATGGCTGTCAGCGCGTACATCCTCATCCAGACCGAGGTGGGCAAGGCCGCTCAGGTGGCGATCGAGGTGGGCGGCATCGACGGGGTCGTGTCCGCGGAGGATGTCACCGGGCCCTATGACGTGATCGCCCGAGCCGAGGCGTCGTCGGTGGACGACCTCGGAAAGATGGTCGTGAGCCGGGTCCAGATGATCGATGGCATCACCCGCACCCTCACGTGCCCGGTGGTGCACTTGTGACCCCCTGAACAGCTGCCCCGTTTCGGTGTGCCACCGCATGGCACAGAGATGCCACGCCGTCGGCCTGAGACAGCTCGAACCAAGGTGAAGGACGGCTCGACGACCATCCGCGACGAGACCCGGAGCTTCGTCGTCCACGGCGACGGCTCCCGGCAGGAGTGAGGCTAGAGCGCCACGCGGCGGCGGGCGGGCTACCGACCCGCCACCAACATGGCGCGGATCCCGAGGCCCATGATGAACAGGCCGCCCGCGCCGTAGACCAGGTAGACGCGGTCGCGGACCCACGGCGACGTGGTGCGGTAGCTGTACAGCATGCCGATGAACATCAGGCCGAAGAAGCCGTAGAGCATGTGGAACTTGGGGGGGTCGAGGTGCTCAGCGTTGACCACCGCGACCCCCAACGCGACCTGCACGAACATCGACACCTCGACCACGATCGTGAACCACCACAGCGCCCGGCGGCGCAGCGCTTCGAGCCGGTGGGCGCCGAGCGCCCACACCCCGGCGAGGCCGTTGCCGATGACGACGAACCACGCCCACCCGACGTGCAGCCGGCGCAGCAGGAGCGCGGCGAGCAAGGGGCGCGGCTAGGGGTGCGGCGAGGTCAGCTGGCGGCGGTGCCCGCGGCGGGCCGTGCGGACATCGCCTGCGCCTCCGCGTAGGCCTCGGCCGCGGTGTCGACCAGCTCGGAGATCTCGTCCTCGGTGAAACCCGCGAGGGACCGGAAACGGCGGGCCAGATGGACCGGGTTCTCCTCCTCCTCGCCCCGGAACCCACCGAAGCTGAAGAGCTTGTCGACGGCACGCTGGAAGTCGAGGGCCTGCTGCCGGCGCTCGGCGTCCTTCTCGGTGAGCCGCCGCAGCCAGTCCGAGCCCATCTTCACGTGGGTGACCTCGTCGGCGAGCATCCAGTCCTCGCAGAAGTACAGGACCGGGTCGTTCGAGGCTTCGCCGAACTCGCGCATCGTATTGAAGACGTCGATCGCGAGTCCTTCGAGGGCCCGGTTCACACCCGTGAGGCGCAGGACCGGATCGGTGTTGCACGCGGCCTCGTAGAGCAGCGTCTGCTCGGCGAACTCGCCGATCTCGGAGCCCATGTGCTCGGTGAGCTTCACCGAGATCTCGACGTGACGGGCTTCGTCCCAGCACTGGCGGGCCATGTCGAGCTTCAGCGACGTCCTCGATCTTGATGCGCTCGAAGCGCTCATCGCGGGCAAGCTCGTCGACCGGCAGGATCCGCTTCACGTCGAAAACCCTCCTTGGCCAGTAGGTCGACTCTACTCGGGCCGCGTCAGCGGTACCCGCAAGCGGAAGACGGCACCGCCCTCCTCGCGGTTGGCGGCCTCCACGGCGCCGCCGTGCACAGCGAGGATCGACCGCACGATGGCGAGGCCGAGGCCGGCCGACCCGGATTCGTCGCCCCGGCGGAACCGGTCGAAAAGGTGCGGCAGTTGGTCGACATCGAACCCGGGGCCGTCGTCGGCCACCTCCACGACCCCGTCGCGACCGTCGATCCAGCTGCGCACCGCGACATGCTGGGCGCGGCGGGCCGCGTTGCGGACGATGTTGTCGAGGGCCTGGCGGAGCAGGGCCATGTCGGCGCCGACCACCACCGTCGGCCCCGGCGGCGCGTCGATCTCGCAGCCGTCGACCCGCACCGACACCGCCACCTCCTCTGCGAGGAGGTCGAGGCGCAGCGGCGCCAGCCGCGGGAGCGTGTGCCCGGCATCGAGCCGGGCGAGCTCGAGCAGCTGGCTCACGCCGGCGGCGGCCCGCTCGGCCGCAGCCCGGATCTCCGCCAACGAGCGCACGTACTCCTCCGCGTCGCGGGGTCGCGACAGGGCCTGGCTGGCCGAGGCCTGGATGACCGACAGCGGCGTTCGCAACTCGTGGGCCGCATCGGCGAGGAAGCCTCCTTGGTCGGCGAGCACCTGCCGTGCCGGGCGCAGGGCCCGGCCCACGAGGAGCGACCCGGCACCGACGGCCAGCAGCACCACGACCACCGCGCCCGCGCCGAGCCGCAAGCGCAGCGAGGCCAGGCGGCGCTCGGCATCGTCGTGGTCGACGACCGTCACGACCACCCGGCCGTCGCCCAGGGCCCGCGCGTACGCCAGCCACGTCGAGCCGCCTTGGGTGAAGGTGTCGAACGTCTCGCCGTCGCCCGCGTCCAAGGCGAGGGTCTGCAGGGGCGGCTCGGTGACCGGGTCGCCCAACGGCTCGGCGAACGCCTCGTCCGGGCTGACCAACCACGCGGCGCCGTCGTCGACCCCCTGCCCGGCCGCGAGGGCGACGACGACGTCGGCGGCGGCCTGCTCGGCGTCGCGCTCGAGGTCGTCGTCGATGCGCCGGGCCCCGAGGTGCAGCGCGATCGCGGCGAACACGCCCACCGCGACGAACGACACGAGCCCGTAGAGCAAGGTCAGCCGCACCCGCATGCGCCGGAGCTTCACGGCGCGATTCAACACAACCGGTAGCCGACGCCGCGCACGGTCTCGATCGGCGCCGGGCTGCCGGGCAGATCGAGCTTGCGCCGGAGGTTCGCCATGTGGACGTCGACGACGTTCGACAGGCCGTCGTAGTTGGCGTCCCACACCTGCTCGATGAGGTCGGCGCGGCCGACGACTTCGCCGGCGCGGGTCATCAGGTACTGGAGGAGCGCGAACTCTCGAGCAGTCAGTGGGACGGCGACCGCGCCGCGCCACACACGATGGGCCGCAGGGTCGAGGCGGATGTCGCCGGCCGCCAGCATCACGGAGCGGGTGCCGGTGGGCCGCCGCAGCAACGCCCGCACGCGCGCCGACAGCTCGGGGAAGTCGAACGGCTTCGTCAGGTAGTCGTCGGCGCCGGCGTCGAGGCCGCCGACCTTGTCGGACAACGAGTCGCGGGCGGTGAGCATGAGCACGTGGGCCTGCCCGCCCCGCTCGCGCAGCCGCCGGCAGAGCGCCACGCCGTCGCCGTCGGGCAGGCCGAGGTCGAGGATCACGAGCGCGTAGTCGTTGACCGCGAGCGCCCGCTCCGCGCCCGCGGCCGTGGCTTCGACGTCGACGCCGTGACCGTCCTCGGCCAGCCCGCGGCGGATCACCTCCGCCAGCGGGGCGTCGTCCTCCACCACCAGGACGCGCATGCCCGATGTTGGCACGGCCCGCGTGAACCTGCGATGAAGACGGGCTTCACGGCCGTTTCAGCGCCCGTGCGCGCATGCTCACCCGGTGAGCGACTCCCGCGCCGACATCGCCCACGTGTTGCGGCGCACGACGTTCGGGCCGTTCCCCGGACAGGTCGACACCTTCGCCGACCGCGACGCGGAGGCCGTGCTCGATGACCTGCTCGCCGCGCCGTCGCCCGAGACAGAGCTGCCGGAGCTCGGCACCGACGACGACGACACGCTGCTCGCGTTGTGGTGGCTCGAACGGATGGCCGCGCCCGAGGCGGGCCTGCACGAGAAGCTGACGTTGTTCTGGCACGGCCACTTCACGTCGAGCATGGACAAGGTCGACACGCCCAAGCTGATGCTCGATCAGCATCGCCTGTTGCGCGACCACGCGCTCGGCAACTTCCGCGACCTCGTCCGGGCCATCACCATCGACGGCGCCATGCTGCGCTGGCTCGACGGTGCGGACTCCACCGGCGACGCCCCGAACGAGAACTACGCCCGCGAGCTGATGGAGGTCTTCACGCTCGGGCACGGCACGTTCTCGGAGGCCGACGTCCGCGCCGGCGCCCGCGCGCTCGCCGGCTGGACGATCGACGACCGCAGCCGCGTCACGTTCGACCCGGCGCGCGCCTTCAACGGCACGGTGACCTTCCTCGGCCGCACGGGGCGCCTCGACGCCGACGACGTCGCCGACGCCGTGTGCGACCAGCCGGCGTGCGCGCCGTTCGTCGCCGGGCGCTTGCACCGGTTCTTCGTCGGCACCGATCCCGACGACCGCCGGCGGGCCGAGCTGGCCGAGGTGTTCACTGCCAGCGGGCTCGAGATCCGGCCGCTGGTCGACGCCATCCTGCGCGATCCGAGCTTCATGGCGGCGCGGCACACCCGGCCCCGCTACCCGGTCGAGTGGGTCGTCCCCGTGACCCCGGTGCTCGGCGCGACGCTCGACGACACGTGGCCGCTCGAGCTCCTCGGGCAACGGCTGTTCCATCCTCCCAACGTCGCCGGCTGGCCCGCAGGGCCGCGCTGGCTCTCGGGCGGCCCGACGATGGTGAAGGCCGCCCTGTGCACGTGGTGGTGGGACGACACCGAGGTCGTCGACCACGCCGATCCCGTGGCCGCGGCCCTCGAGCGGGCGTCGATCTACGACGCGTCCGAGACGACCCGGGCGGCGATGGCGGACGCCGTCCGCCACGTGGAAGGCCGGCGCGAGCAGGCCTCGCTGCTGCTGGCCCTCGCGGTGTGCGCGCCGGAGTTCCAGCTCGACCCTGCTCGCCGGCAGCTCGGCCGGTGTCGCCGGCGGCGGCTATCTGATCGGCCGCCGCGGCGGCAGTGACCTCGATGCCGCCGCCGGCAACCCGGCCCCGAGCACCCTCGGCGGGAGCGCCGACCCTGATCCGTCCCGCCGGCTCCTTGTTGTCATCGAGATGCCGGGCGGCAACGACGGCCTGTCCATGGTGGTGCCGTTCGGCGACACCGCCTATCCGCGGCTCCGGTCGGCCACGCTCGTCGACCCGAGCAAGGTGCTCGCCCTCGACGATCGGGTCGGGCTCCACCCCAACTTGCGGCGCATCCACGAACGGGGCGTCGCCGTCGTGCAGGGCGTCGGCACGCCCAACCCGGACCTGTCCCACTTCGCCATGCTCGACCGGTGGTGGACCGGCGACACGACGGGGGATGCGGTGCCCGGGACCGGCTTCCTCGGCCGGCTGTGCGACGCCGTCGGTTCCCCCGACGCGGCCTGTGTCGGGCTGTCGATCGGCGCCGGCCCGAGCCGGGCTCTCATCGCGGCGCGCACGACCACCCTCGCGCTGCCCGACCTCGACGCCGCGCAGGTGCTGGCGCCGAGCGAGGACGACACGCAGCTCTCCGCGTTCCGGTCGGGGTTCGCGGCGATGATGGAACCGACCGCGGACGACGAGTTCGCGGCGGCCCGGCGGGGCGGGCGGGACGCGCTGTCGTTCGCGGCGCTCGCCCGCTCGGCGGCCGAGACGGGAGCCGACGACTCGTATCCCGGCTTCGACCTCGCGTCGCGCCTTCAGCTGGCGGCGCGCGTTCTCGCCGCCGACGTGGGCGTAAGGGTCGTCCACACGGCCTTCGGCGACTTCGACACCCACGACGGCCACGTCGACCGCTATCCCACATTGATGGACGAGTTGGACCAGTCGATCGACGCGTTCGTGTCCGACCTCGAGGGCGCCGGGCTGGCCGATCGGGTGCTGATCATGACGATCAGCGAGTTCGGGCGGCGCGCTCGCGACAACGGCAGCGCGGGCCTCGACCACGGTGCAGCCTCGGCCGCGGTCCTCGTCGGTCCCGTGCGCTCAGGCCTCTACGGCGAGTACCCGTCGCTCACCAAGCTCGACGACGATGACAACCTCCGGGCGACGGTGCGGCTCGACGAGTACTACGCGACGATCGCCGAGCGGTGGTTCGACGTACCCGCGTCGGACGTGTTGGCGGGCGCGCCCCGACCGCTCGACGTCGCGCTGGCGTGACGCGCTGGAGGGGACGGGTCAGACCGGGTCGGCGACGTCGTCCGTGTCGCCGGTGAGCCCCGTGGTGGGCGTGTGGGCGAGCTCGCCCGTCTGCAGCTCGACCACCGCGGGGACCGGATCGGGGTCGGAGAAGAGACCGGGGTCGCGGTAGTCGGAGTCGCGGCCCGTCGGATCGGTGACCCACCACGACGCCTCGAGCGCGATGCCGTTCGGGTCGGTGAAGTAGATCGACCGCACGAAGCCGTGGTCGATCACGTCGGTGACCTCGCACCCGTGCGCCTTCAGCCGAGCCTGCAGCTGCTCGAGAGCGTGCTCGTCGGGCAAGTTGAAGGCCAGATGGTCGAACTGGGCCTTGCGGGGATCGGGCACACCGGCCGGGCAGGCGAACGGCTCGAGCCGGACGTTGCGGTACTCGAAGAAGGCGACGGTCTGCTCGGGGCCGAACTCGAAGAAGTAGTGCCGGAACGAGCGGTTGCCCAGATGGGCGACAAGCCGGGCGCCGAGCACCCCGTGGTAGAAGCGCACGGTGGCGTCCATGTCGGTGGTGACCAGGGCGAGGTGGTTGATGCCCCGCCAATACGGAGTTGCATCGTCAGCCATGGAGCAAGGCTATGCCGGGGATAGCGTGACCGGATGCTCGACCGCCAACATCGCCTGCAGATCGAGTTCTGCGTTCCCTGAAACTACGTTCCTCGTGCCGTCGGTCTGACGGACGAACTGTTGCAGGGCTGGGCACCGATCATCGAGACCATCGAACTCGTCCCTTCGTCGAAAGGGCGGTTCGAGGTGACCCTCGACGGGGACCTCATCTTCTCGAAGGCGGAGCTGGGCCGGCACGCCGACCCCGGTGAGGTCGCGAAGCTCGTGCGGGAACGGATCGGCGCCGAGATCCCGCGGGACTGACCGGGGTTCGGTCGCGTCAGAAGGCGGCGGCGAGGATCCCGCGGGCGTCGTCCTCGGACACGGGGCGGGGGTTGGCCTGGACGTTGCGGTTGCTCTGTGAGAGGCGGGCGACCGCGTCGAGATCCTCGAGCGTGACCCCGCAGTCGGCGAGCCGGGTGGCAAGGCCGAGCCGCGCGACGAGCGCGGCGATGGCGCCCGCGGGGTCGTCGGCGGCACCGATCGCTTCGCCGATCCGCTCGACCGCGTCGGGGACCGCGCCGGCGTTGAAGCGCAGCGCGTGCGGGAGGATGACCGCGTTCGCCAGCCCGTGCGGGATGCCGGTGCGCCCACCCACCAGTTGCGACAGCCCGTGGTGCACACCCATGGACGCGTTGAGGAGGCAGCGGCCCCCGAGCACCGCGCCTTCCAACATCGACCCCCGCACCGACACGTCCGACGGATCGTCGACGACCATCGGCAGCGCGGCCACGATCCGGTGGGCGCCGGCCAGCGCGATCGCCTCGGCTTCGGGCGTCCGGCGCGGCGAGTACGCGGCTTCGACGCAGTGCGCCAGCGCGTTCATGCCGGTCTGCGCGCTCACGTCGGGTGGTGTCGACAGCGTGAGCTCCGGATCATAGAACGCGGCGATCGGCGCGATCGTCGGGCCGCCGGCTCCGGTCTTCTGCTTGCTCGCAGGGTCGGTCATCCCGAAGAAGGGCGTCAGCTCGGCGCCGGAGTAGGTCGTGGGGATCGAGACGTGCGGCACCGCGGGCCGGTCGGCCCACGACGCGCCGGGGGTGCCCGCCTCCTGCTCGATGAAGAAGCACACCGCCTTGCCCATGTCGGCGCACGATCCGCCGCCGAACGACACGACGACATCAACCGCGTCGCGGCGGGCCTGGCTCACCGCCCGCTGCACGAGTGGGACGGGCACGTGGGACACGACCTCGGCGAAGGTCGACGTGAGCGTCCGGCCGAGCGCGGCCACGACGCGCTCGCCGTCCCCTGACGCGTGGCGACCGGCGGTCGTGACGAGCATCGCCCGGCGGGCGCCCAACGCCTTGAACACCTCGGGCAGCCGCTGCACGGATCCCGTGCCGAACACGATCTGCTGCGCCAAGCTCGTGTGCGTCCACTGCTGGGGCATCACCACACCTCCGTGCGCGCCTCGGCGCCGAGTTCCAGGACCTCGAGCCGCCCGCCCCGGTTGTCGAGCACCGTGCGCGAGCAGTTGTCGAGGACGCGGCACGTCACGCGATCGTCGCCGGTGGCCCGGCCGATGGCCACGTTGATGGCGATGAAGTGGGTGACCACGACCGTGTCCGCGTCCACCTCGAGCAGGCATTCGACAACGTCGTCGCACCAACCCGACAGCTCGGGTCCGCTCGCCGCCCACGACCCGGCCATGACGCCCTGCAGCCAGTTCGACCGGGCCGCGAGGTGCATCCCCGGCGGCGTCGGGACCTCCTCCACCCTCGAGTCGATACGCGGTTCGATCCCCCACTGTTCGCACAGCGCGGCCGCGGTCTCCCGGCAGCGGCGCAGGCCGCTGACGATCACCGGCAACGGCCCGAGCGGCGCCACCACCGTCGCCATCTCCGCCGACTGGCGACGTCCGAGGTCGTCGAGGCCGGGGTCGGCGTCGTCGCCCCATCCGGCCGCGGCGTGGCCATGGCGGACGAGGACCAGCCGGCTCACAGCAGCGACGTCTCGGTGATACCCGGCGCCTGTCCGTCGCGGATGAACCACTCGGTGCCGAAGGCGTACGCGAATCCCTCCTGCGGCATCGTGAGGAAGAACGACTGCTCGCCGATCTGGCTGGCGTGGGCCTGCATGGCCCGCCGCTTGTGGTCGAGCCACTGCGACACGTCGACCGCGGCCGTGATGCGGTCCTCGCTGACGCCGAAATCAGGGGCGTTCTCGAAGTCCGGCATCTCGACCCCCGCGGGCATCGTGGTCGCCCGCTCGCGCAGGCCACGGATGAGGTGATCGCGGTTGATCGTCGCCTGGTACACGCGCTCGACGCCGGCCAGCTCGGCCGCTCGCATCCCAACGCGGTGCACCTGGATGTGGTCCGGGTGCCCGTAGCCCCCGTTGTCGTCGTAGATGGTGAGGATGTCGGCCCGCTCGTCGCGGAGGATCGCGGCCAACCGCTCGGCCGCTTCGTTCACGTCGGCCTGCCAGAACGACTCGGGCGCTTCGTTCTCCGGGGTCCCGATCATCCCCGAGTCGACGTAGCCGAGGAACTCGACCCGCTGGGCGCCGAGGATGTCGGCCGCGGCCTTCGTCTCCTGGACGCGGCGTTGCCACAGCTGCTCGCCCTCTTCGAGGACGCCGTCGTCGACCTCGCCATGCTCGCCCTTCGTCGCGACCACGAGGACCACGCGATGCCCGTCGGCCGCCGCTTGGGCCATCACTCCTCCGGTGGCGATGCACTCGTCGTCGGGGTGGGCGTGGAAGCAGACGAGCGTCGCCATCAGCCCGAGGCTAGAGGCGTCCGACCTACAACACGATCCCCACGAGGAACGCGCCCAGGGGGATGATCAGCCAACCGAGGCCGGTGAGGATGATCCCCACCAGCGCGAACTGGCGGGCATTGTCGGTGGGCGGGTTCCCGCAGTGCCCGATGGTCTCGTACAGCGCTTTCAGCGGGCGCTCGACCGTGAGCCGGATGCGGTGACGGGCGACCGCCGCGCCCTTGACGATCGACCACGCCAGCCCGGCGAAGACGGCGAAGAGGATGGCGACGCCGATGCCGCCCGCGAGCCGGCTGCCGAGGAACGCGTTGCCCGCGGCCCGTAGCCCCTGACCGAGGCCGGACACGACGGCGCCGCCGACGAGGAACGTCGGCAGCCCGAGCGCCTTGCCTTTGTAGGTGGGGAGGGCGCGCTCGGTGTCGAGGCGGGCCCGCAGCAACATCATCCGGTGCGGGTCGCCGGGCGGGCACCACGCCAGCCGGCGGGCGTAGAGCCGCGTCACCGCGTCGATGACGTCGGACTGGTGGTTGCGCACGATGAACCGGGTGATCTGCTGGACGGCCCAGCTGGCGATCGGCTTGAGCGGCCCGATCCGCGGCATGCTCGTGACCCGCGGCCCGTTGCGCTGGAGCGCCTCCAACGAGTGCAGGGCGAGGACGTGGGCGGCAAGGAACCGCTCCGGATGTTGGAGAGGGTGGGTGGCCGCCAGCTCGAGGATGATCGCCTGGTCGGTCGGCCCGTGCGCCCCCAGCTCGTCGAGGACCGCGTCGGCTTGACCGGTGTCGAGCAGCGCGCGGAACCGGTCGAAGGTCTCGTCGATCTCGTCGACGACGAGCGGCCGGTCGTGGTCGTCCGGCCGGTGGACCGCTTGGATTGCCACGTCGTCCGCCACGCCGAGCGAGAGTACCGCCACCCCTCCGTTCTGTCGGCGGTTGTGGGGTCTATAGCCGGATAACTACCGACAGAACGCCCCGGGGGAGTTGCGTCAGGCGACGGCGCCCGCCTCGCGGAGCTTGGCGAGGTCGGTGTCGCCGAGGTCCAGCCATTCGCGCAGGACCTCGTCCGTGTGCTGGCCGGCGTGGGCCGGCGGGCGCTGGATGTCGCCCGGGGTGCGGCTGAACCGCGGCGCGGGTGCGGGCTGCACGACGCCTTCGCGCTCGACGAAGGTCTGGCGGTGGACGTTGTGCGGGTGGTGGGGCGCCTCGGCCAGCGAGAGGACGGGGGCGAAGCACACGTCGGTGCCCTCCATGATCTCGCACCACTCGTCGCGGGTCTTCTGCCGGAAGACCTCGCGCATGCGTTCCTTCATGCGCGGCCACTGGGCCCGATCGTGCTGCCACGGCACATCGGGGTCGCCCTCGAGCCCGGTGGTGCGGAGCAGCTCGGCGTAGAACTGCGGTTCGAGCGAGCCGATCGACACGTACTTCCCGTCGGCCGTTTCGTACACGTCGTAGAAGTACGCGCCGGTGTCGAGCAGGTTGGTACCGCGCTCGTCGTGCCAGATCCCCATGGCCCGGAACGCGTGGAACATCATCATCAGGCAGGCGGCCCCGTCCACCATCGCGGCGTCGACCACCTGGCCCTGGCCCGAGCGCTGCGCCTCGAGGAGCCCGCACACGAGACCGTACGCGAGCAGCATCCCGCCTCCACCGAAGTCGCCGATCAGGTTGAGGGGCGGCACCGGGCCTTCTCCCGCGCGCCCGATCGGCTCGAGCGCGCCGGCGAGGGCGATGTAGTTGATGTCGTGGCCGGCGGTATGCGCGTACGGGCCGTCCTGGCCCCAGCCGGTCATGCGTCCGTACACGAGCCGAGGGTTGCGCTCGAGGCAGACGTCGGGGCCGATGCCCAGCCGTTCGGCGACGCCCGGGCGGAACGGCTCGAACAGCGCGTCGGCCTTCTCGACCAGCTTGAGGAGCGTCTCGACGCCGTCGGGGTTCTTCAGGTCGAGCCCGACCGAGCGCCGGCCGCGGTTGAGCACGTCGACCGGCGGCGAGGCCGGATCGCCACCGTTCACCGAACCGGCGCGGTCGATCTTGACGATGTCGGCGCCCATGTCGGCGAGCATGAAGGCGCACCAGGGCCCTGGACCGATGCCGGCCAGCTCGATGATGCGGAGGCCGCTGAGGGGACCGCCCATCAGGCGGGCCCGCCCGCGGCTACGGCACGAGCGGCGAGCTTGGTGATCGCGTCGATGATCTGTGACCACACCGACGGCGGCAGGTCGTGTCCCATGCCCGGGATCTCGAGCAGCTCCGCGTCGGGCACCAGCTCGGCGGTGCGGCGACCACCGCTCGGGGTGACGAGCGGGTCCTGGTCGCCGTGGATCACCAGCGTGGGGACGCGCACGTTGCGCAGGCCGTCGGCCCGGGAGCCCGACGCGACGATGCCGACCAGCTGGCGGCCGATGCCGACCGGGAAGAAGCAGCGGTCGTAGGCGGCCGCGGCCCGCTCGCGCGCCCGCTCCTCGTCGAAGAGATCGGGGCTGCCGATGACCCGGCTGGTCTCGACCGAATACTCGATCACGCTCTCGCGGTCGGCGGGCGGGCGCGTCAGCAGCCGCTGCAACGCGTCCGGGGTGGCCTGACCCACGTCGAGCTCGCCCGTGGTCGACATGATCGACGTGAGCGTGAGCACCCGCTCGGGATGCTCGATGGCGATCGTCTGGACGATCATCCCGCCCATCGACGCGCCGACGACGTGGGCGGCGAGGATGTCGAGGTGGTCGAGGAGACCGACCGCGTCGGCCGCCATGTCGGTGAGCGTGTAGGGCGCGGTGACAGGCTCGCCTTGTCGGGACCGCATGAAGGTCTCGATGAAGTTGATCGGCTCCGAGTCGATCTTCGTGGACCGGCCGACGTCGCGGTTGTCGAAGCGGATGACGAAGAAGCCGCGGTCGGCGAGCCCTTCGCAGAACTCGGTGTCCCACGTCGTCATTTGCGCCCCGAGCCCCATTACGAGGAGGAGCGGCGGACCGTCCCGGTCACCGAACGTCTCGTAGCAGATCTCGATCCCGTTGACGGCGGCGGTCATTTCGGTCATGGGGTCATCTTCACCGGGTCTTGACCGGGCGGTCAAGGCTGCGGTTCGCGTAGCGTCCGGAGGCATGGCACTGACCTTCGGCGTGCACACCGGACTGCAGAACACGACCGTCGCCGAGCTGCGGAATCTGTGGACCCGCATCGAAGATCTCGGCTTCGACTGGATCTCGATCTGGGACCACTTCTACTCGGCCGACTTCAACGGCTACGCGTGCCACGAGGCCGTCGCCGCCCATACCGCGTTGGCGTGCCACACGAGCCGCGTGCGGTGCGGCTCGCTCGTGTATTGCGCCGGCTACCGCCATCCCGCCGTCCTCGCCAACGCGATGGCGACGATCGATCACCTCAGCGGCGGCCGGGTCGACTTCGGCCTCGGCGCCGGCTGGGCGTTCAACGAGTACGCCGCGTACGGCATCCCGTTCCCGCCGACCGGTGCGCGCCTCGACATCCTCAATGAGGCGGTGCAGGTCGTGCGCGGCCTGCTGCGCGAGGAGTCCGTGACCTTCGAGGGGAAGCACTTCACGCTGCACGAGGCCCACTGCGAGCCCAAGCCGGTGCAGGCCGCGCTGCCCATCTGGATCGGCGGCGGCGGCGAGAAGCGAACGCTGCGCATCGCGGCCAAGTGGGCCGACGGTTGGAACGTGCCGTTCGTCGCGCCCGTCGAGTTCGCCCGCAAGCGCGACGTGCTTGCCCGCCACTGCGAGCGCGTCGGCCGCGACCTCGCCGACATCCGGTGCGCGGTGAACGTCGGCTTGGCCTACAGCGAGGAGTCGTTGCACGAGCAGTTCGGCGGCCTCGCCGACATGGTGCGGCCCGGCGTGCTGTCGGGCTCGGACGAGGAGGTGCTCGACGCCATCGGACAGTACGCGGGCGCCGGCGCCGACCAAGTGAACCTCGCGTTGCGGGCACCGTGGAACGTCGACGCGTTGGAGCGCTTCGCCCCGCTGCTCGCGCGCGCCTGAGGGGCGAGCGGTGGAGGTTCGTACCGACGCGTTGACGGGGACCCGGGTGGCGATCGCTGGCGATCGGCAGCAGCGGCCGAACCGGCCCACCGACGACTGCCCGTTCTGCGTTGGTGGCCTCGAGGCGCCGGAGCCGTACGACGTCCGGTCGTTCGTGAACCGGTGGCCGTCGTTCGCCGACGAGCGCTGCGAGGTCGTGTTGTACACACCCGAGCACGAGGCCACGTTGTGGGGGCTCGGCGTCGACGGGGCGAGCCGCGTCGTGGATCTCTGGGCGGCGCGGTCCGAGGCGCTCGGCGCCCGGGCCGACATCGCGTACGTGCTCGTCTTCGAGAACCGGGGCGCCGAGGTCGGCGCGACCATCCCGCACCCACACGGCCAGATCTACGCCTATGACGATGTGCCCCCGGTCCCCCGGGCCGAGCTGGATCGGGCCGAGGCGGCCGGGCGATGCCCGATCTGCGTAGAGACGCCCGGCGAACGCCTGGTGGCCGCGGCGGGCGGCTGGCGGGCGTGGGTCCCATGGGCGTCCTCGTATCCCTACGGCGTGACGGTCGCGCCCGAGGCCCACGGCCCCGACCTCCCGTCGCTCGACGGCGACTCGCGGCGCGGGCTGGCGACCGTCCTCGTCGACGTCCTCGCCCGCCTCGACCGTCTCTTTGCGGCGCCGATGCCGTACATGATGTGGTTCCACCAGCGGCCGTTCGACGGCGGGTCGTGGCCGTTCGCCCACGTGCACCTCGAGATCGCGCCGCCGCTGCGGGCGCCGGGCACCATGCGCTACGTCGCGGCCGGCGAGCTGGGAAGCGGCCTCTTCGTCAACCCGGTGGTGCCCGAGGCGGCCGCGGCCGCCCTCCGGGAGGCCTAGGCGTGCTCCGAGTGCGGGCGCCCGGGCGCGTCAACCTCATCGGGGGCCACACCGACTACACGGGCGGGCTGGTGTTGCCGATGGCGATCGACTTCGCGACCGTCGTCGAGGGCGAGCGGGGGGGCGACGAGGTACGGCTCGAGTCGGCCGACGAGGCCGGCGTCGCGGTTGTGGCGCTCGACGTCGAGGATCCCGCGGGCGTGACGCCGCCGTGGGCGCGGTACATCGCCGGGGTTGTCGCCGAGCTGCGGCCGCCGGTGGGGTTCACCGGGCGGGTGTCCACGTCGATCCCCATCGGCACCGGCCTGTCGTCCAGTGCTGCGCTGGAGGTGGCCGTCGCGCTGGCGCTCGGCACCGACCTGCCTCCGGCCGCGCTCGCCCAGTCGTTGCGCCAGGCCGAGTTCCGGGCGTCCGGCGTGCCCTGCGGGATCATGGACCAGCTGGCGTCGCTCACCGGCGTCGAAGGCCACGCGGTCCTCATCGATTGCACCGCGCTCACGATCACACCGGTGCCGTTGCCCCCGGACGTCGACATCGTCGTGGTGGACTCGGGGGAACGGCGGGCGCTGGCGACGTCGGGCTACGCGGCCCGCCGGGCCGAGGTCGCGGCCGCGGATGCCCTGCTCGGCTCGCTGCCCCAGGCGACGCTGGACGACGTCGCCGTCATCGACGATCCGGTGCTCCGCAAGCGAGCCCGCCACGTCGTCACCGAGAACGCTCGGGTGCTCGCCTTCTGCGCCGCGATCGCCGCCGGCGACCTCGCGACCGCGGGCGAGGTCATGGTCGCCAGCCACGCCAGCCTGCGCGACGACCAGGAGGTCACGACCGCCGCGCTCGACGCCCTGGTGGTGCGCCTGTGCGCGACGCCGGGGGTCTATGGCGCCCGCCTCACCGGCGGCGGGTGGGGCGGCTGCGTCGTCGCCCTCACCGACCCCGGCGCCCTCACCGAAGGCTGGACGGTCCGCCCCTCCGCCGGCGCCACCGTCGACGAGCTCTGACAACACATCTCGACGCAATAGCCCGTCAAAACGACGGGGTATTGCGTCGAGAATGCAAGGGTTACACACCGTTGGTGTAGATGCGGCGGACGATGTCGTCGATGCTGGGCTCTTCCACCGACAGGTCGCGCAGTGGGACTCGGGCCGCGACGGCGGCCACGAGCGCGGCCGCGCTCGTGTCGCTGCGCCGGAATCGCAGCCACTGGCGCGGACCGTCCACTTTGACGACGGTCGCCCCGGGCACGTCCACCGGCGGGCCGGGCGCCTCGAGGTCGACGACGAGCGTGCGCTCGGTTCCAAACCGCTCCCGGATGGCGGCGACCGTGCCGTCGCTTATAACCCGTCCGTGGTCGATGATGAGCAGCCGCTCGCACAAGCGCTCGACGTCGGCGAGATCGTGGGTCGTGAGCAGGATGGTGGTGCCCCGGCGGCCGTTGATCTCCTCGAGGAAGCCTCGCACCCGCTCCTTGCTGACGACGTCGAGGCCGATCGTGGGCTCGTCGAGGAACAGCAACTCGGGGTCGTGCAGCAGCGCCGCCGACAGCTCGGCGCGCATGCGCTGCCCGAGCGACAGCTGGCGCACGGGTGTGGAGAGGAAAGGCTCGAGCTCGAGCAGCGCGACGCACTCGTCGAGGTTGGCTCGATGTCGCGCCGCCGGCACCCGGTAGATGTGACGCAGCAGCTCGAACGAGTCGATGAGCGGCAGGTCCCACCACAGTTGGGTGCGGTGGCCGAAGACGACGCCGATGCGCCGCGCCAACGCGACGCGCTGGCGGGACGGGTCGATCCCGGCCACGGTGACCGTCCCGCCCGAGGGCGTGAGGATGCCTGTGAGCATCTTGATCGTGGTCGACTTGCCGGCACCGTTGGGGCCGATGTAACCGACGACGGCGCCCCGCTCGATGGTGAACGACACGTCGTTCACGGCCATGACTTCGTCGCGCACCCGCCGGAGGCGGCCGTTCTTGCGGCGCACGACGAACGTCTTCGCCAAGCGGTCGACCTCGATGAGTGGTGCCACGGTCAGCTCCCTGTCGATTGGTAGCGGCGGAGTCCGCCCCTCCATGCGGCCCGGGCGGCGAGCACCATCGCCACCGCCACGGCCGGCGAGAGGTAACGGACGAAGGCCGGCGCGCCGAGGGTGTCGGTGCGCCCGAGGATGTACAGCGCGGGGAAGTAGCTCACGAAGGCCAACGGCACCACGAACACGACCATCCGCCGCAGCCACGCGCTGTAGACCGCCAGCGGGTATTGCGCGAGGAAGTTGCCGCCATACGTGAACGAGTTGACGACCTCCGCGCTCTCGGTGGTCCAGAACGCGAGCGTGGAACCGATGACCCACACCGAGCCGAAGATCGCCGCGCCGCTCACGATGGTCACGGGCAGCATCGCGATCCGGCCGATCGTCCAGTCGATGTCCAGCCGGGACGCGGCGAGCCCGAACACGATCGCCGCTTGGAGAACGCGGCCGAACCGCCGCAGCTCGAACTCGTCAGTGCACAGCTGGAAGAGCGAGCCGAGCGGACGGACGAGGCACTGGTCGAATGTCCCCGTTCGGATGCGCTCGGGCAGGCGTTCCACCTGGCTCACGAACGTGTCCGACAGGCTGAATGCCAAGCTCGTCAAGCCGTACAGCAACGCAACTTCGGAAAACGACCAACCCGCGAGCCGATCGATCCGGCCGAAGATCACGGCGATGGCGAGGAAGTCGATGAAGGCGGCCAAGAATTGGCCGATCGCGTAGAGCACGAACGACGTCCGGTATTGGAGGTCGCCGCGGATGCGGGCGCCCACGAGCCGGACGTAGACACGGACGAGCTCACCCACCTTGGACCACCACCTTGCGCACCGCGGCGGCGAGCACCATGCGCCCCGCGCCGAAGAGCACCACCGCCCACGCCAGCTGGGTGGCGAGCACGAGGAGCAGCCCTGCACCGTGGTGCTTACCGAGCAGCAGTTCGACCGGCAACTGGACGACGGCGGCGAACGGCGACGCGCGGGCCACGGCCTCGAGGCCCGGCGGGAAGAAGGTGATCGGCAGGAGGATCCCCGAGAGGAATCCCCACACGACGGTCACGATCTGATTCGCACCGCGGATGTCGAGAAACCAGAAGGCGGTGAGGTTCACCAGGAACCGGATCCCGAAGCTCACCGTCGCGGCCAACACCACCGACACCACGAACACGAGCCAGTGCACGGGGTTCGGCGACAGCCGTAGCGCGAACACCAGGCCGCCGAGGAGAAACGGCGGGATGCCCCGGAAGAGGGCGTGGAACAGGGCCCGCCCGACATCCTGCGCGAACCAGTAAGCCTGGAAGTCGAGGGGTCGGTAGAGGTCGCTCACGACGTCGCCGGTGCGGATGCGCAGCGCGATGTCGTTCCACGTGAACACCGCGACCACGGCCAGTAGTCCTTGGCTGACGAACGTGAACGTCACCGCGTCAGTGACGTCGAAGCCGCCGATATCGGCGCGGTTGCGGAAGACGCCGATGAGGACGAACGCTTGGATGAACCCGAACACGGTGTTCGTGAACACCCCGGCGGCGGTGGCGGCGCGGTAGGTGGCGTGGCGGCGGAACCCCCGTCGAGCCACTTCGAACCAGATGGCCATGCCGCCTCCCATGCCGTCTGCCATGCCGTCTCCTCGCCTGCGGTGGTCGGGACGCGCGCGAGCCCGCCCCCCGACTGCAGACGCAGGGGGGTGGGTGCGTCGGAGATCTTAAGCGCGAGGTTTGCCTGCAGGCCGCGACCGGGTACCGAGGATCCAACCTGAAGAGCGTCGCGGACGGGCGACCCGGACATTGGAGGACCCAGTCATGGGCATAGGGATCAGCATCTTCTTCATCGCCGTGGGTGCCATCCTCACGTTCGCTGTCGACGCGACGGTGTCGGGCCTCGACATCAACACCGTCGGTGTCATCCTGATGGTTGTCGGCGCGATCGGATTGCTGCTGTCGCTCTTCCTGATCGACAGCTGGCGGGGCGGGTACCGCGCGCCCACCACCGTCGTACGCGATAGCCCTGGAGTTCGCGAAGAACGCGTGATCCGCGACTACTGATCGCAACGACACATCCCCGCAACGGGGGCCCGGGCGCAGCAGCCGGGCCCCCGTTGCGCGTTCAGAGGCGGCCCAGCAACTCCGTCTTCTTCTGCGAGAACTCCTCGTCTGTGATGACGCCGCGCCGGCGTAGCTCGTCGAGCTTCTCGAGTTGCTCGGGGATGGAGAGCTGCCGCTCCGCGGTGGGCCCGACGTCTGCCGCGCCAGCCGCGTGGCCGACGCGGTCGTACTTGCGGTTCTCGTTGGCTTCCATCTGCTTGTAGATCTCGTTCTGCACGACCGACGGCTTGCGGACGTCGCGGAACGTCTCCGCGCCCCGTTCGCCCGCCGACTCGATGGCGAGGTCGCCCGCGCCGAGGATCCGCTCGAAGATCGACTGGTTGAAGAACACGGTGTTGATCTTGTCGAGCGGGATCTCGATCCCGGCCTTCGCCAACACGCCGTGGCGATACACGACCCGGTCGGTGGTCACCACGAAGTTCGTCGTGTTCCAGCGGAGGTAGCGAATCCCGAACCACACGAGGCAGAACACGATGAGGGCGGCCGCGGCCAGCTCGGCCACCGTCTCCCAGGTCGCGGAACCCTTGGTCTGGCTCCAGGTGAAGACGCCTAGTACGACCGCGCCGAGAAGCGCCGCAGTGGGCTCGGACATGAACCACCAGTGGGGCCGAAGGTCGAGGACGATCTCCTCGCCTTCGTTCAGGAGCTTCCGGGGGAACGCCACACCGAGAGATTACTTATCACCCGTAGCCCAACTCGTGGAGGCGACGGTCCGAGATCCCGAAGTGGTGGGCCACTTCGTGGACGACGGTGATGCGGACCTGCTCGACCACCGCCGCCTCGGTCGCGCAGATGGCGCAGATGGCTTCCCGGAAGATGGTGATGCGGTCGGGCATGAGCCCGGTGTATGAGATCCCCCGCTTCGTGAGGGGCAACCCCTCGTACCGTCCGAGAAGGCCGAGCTGCCGGGACCGGTCGGCGATGAACACGGCGACGTTGTCCATCAGGCGGCCGAGCTCGGGAGGGATGCCGTCGAGCGCGTCCGCGACCAGCTGCTCGAAGCGCTCCGCGTCGACCTCCATCCTCGCCATGGTGACACCGCCCGTGGTCAAGCTAGGTACCCGAGACTGTCACTACCCCTAGGTACTGTCATCGCGATGGACGCCGGCCCCCAACTGCTCGACGGCCTGGACGACGCCCAGCGGCGCGCCGTCACGGCCGTCGCGAGCCCGCTGTGCATCCTGGCCGGGGCGGGGTCGGGCAAGACCCGAGTGCTCACCCGCCGCATCGCGTGGCGTTGCCACACCGGCGAGGCCGACCCGCGCCACGTTCTGGCCCTCACGTTCACGCGCAAGGCCGCGGGCGAGCTGAAGTCCCGTCTCCGGCAGCTCGGCCTGCGCGACGACGTCGCCGCCGGCACGTTCCACGCCCTCGCCTATGCCACGTTGCGGGCCCGCTGGGCGGAGACCGGCACCTCGCCGCCCACCCTGGTCGAGAGCAAGCTGCGGCTGGTCGCTCGGGTCATGCCCCGCACGAAGGGCCGCGAGGTCAAAGCCGCCGACTTCGCGGGCGAGATCGAATGGGCCAAGGCCCGCATGATCACGGCCGACCGGTACGCGGCCGAGGCCGTGGCCGCCGGCCGACGCCCTCCGGTCGACGCCCCCGAGATGGGGAGGACGTTCGCGCGGTACGAGGAGGCCAAACGGAACGCGCGGCTGGTCGACTTCGACGACCTTCTCGGTCTGTGCGCTCGGGCCATCGAGACCGACGCCGAGTTCGCCGCCGCCCAACGGTGGCGTTTTCGGCATCTGTTCGTCGACGAGTTCCAAGACGTCAACCCCCTCCAGTTCCGGGTGCTCGAAGCGTGGCGGGGCCCGTCGCTCGACCTGTGTGTCGTCGGCGATCCCAACCAGGCCATCTACGCGTGGAACGGCGCCGACGCCGGCTACCTCACGGCGTTCCGAGACCGCTTCCCCACCGCCGACGTCGTCACCCTCGACCACAACTACCGGTCGTCGCCACAGGTCGTCGCCGTCGCCAACGCCGTGCTCGCCGCCGGCGGTGAGCCGTTCCGTCTCCGTCCCACGCAGGGCGTGGGGCCCATCCCGCTCATCCGCGCGTACGCCACCGACCTCCACGAGGCCCGGGCCATCGCCCGCACCGCCCACGATCTGCACGGCCCGAGCGTGCCGTGGTCCCACCAGGCGGTGCTCGTCCGCACCCACGCCCAGAGCGTCGTTCTCGAGCGGGCGTTCAGCGCCGCGCACATTCCCTTCCGCGTGAAGGACCGGGCCGCGTTCCTCGATCTTGCCGAAGTCAAGGACGCGCTCCGCGAGCTCGGCAAAGCCCGAAGCTTGGCCGACGGGTTGGCTGCGCTCGACGCCGCGACCGGCCTCACGGGCGACGACGACCTCGAAGCACCAGACGGCGACATCGATCTGGCGGCCGCGCCCGCGCCTCTCAGCGACGCCGAGCTGACCCGGCTGCACAACCTCGAAGAGCTTCTCCGCCTGGGTGCCGAGTACCGCACCCTCGACACCGACCCGACGGCGGCCGGGTTCGGGGCCTGGCTCACCGCCACCCTCACCCGAGAGGACGGCCAAGGGGGGGGCGACCGGATCGACATCGCCACCTTCCACGCCGCGAAGGGGCTCGAATGGCCGGTCGTGCACCTGGCCGGGCTCGAGGCGGGTCTCGTGCCCATCGGCCTGGCCCGCACCGCGGCGGCGGCGGCCGAGGAACGGCGCCTCTTCTACGTCGCCGTCACCCGCGCCGAGCGCAGGCTGCGGTGCTCGTGGGCCGAGCAGCGGATGTTCGGCACCCGCACCTCCAACCGATCGCGGTCGCCGTTCCTCGACGAGGTCGACCACGTGCTCGCGGCGCTGGCCGCGGGTGAGAGCGTCGACGACTGGCGCCCGCACGTCGCCGCCCAGCGGGAACGCGTGCGGGGGTCGGCGCGTGCACGCGACGAGATCTCGCCCGACGACAAAGCGCTGTTCGACGCGCTCAAACAATGGCGGGCCGCGGCCGCCCGAGCCGCGAACGTTCCCGCGTTCGTGATCTTCCACGACAGCACGCTCGAGGCGCTCGCCCGGTCGCGGCCGGCGACGCCCGCCGCGCTCTTGGCGGTGCCGGGCATCGGCAAGGTCAAGGCCACCCGCTTCGGTGCCGACGTGCTCGCCCTGGTCGCGGCGGAAGCATGAAGTTCCACGTCGAGCAGCAGATCGAGGCGCCACCCGACGCCGTCGCGGGCGCGTTCGCCGACGCCGCGTTCTACGAGAGCCTCGGCGCATTCAAGAACCTCGCCGCGCCCGAGGTGCTCGAGCGACGCCAGCTGGGTGACGCCGTCCACCTGCGGGTCCGGTACCGGTTCACCGGCGACCTCAACCCCGCGGCCCGCGCCGTGCTCGACCCGGCCCGGCTGTCGTGGGTCGAGGATGCCACCCACGACCTCGCCGCCCACCACGTCGTGTTCCGCATGGACGCCGATCACTACGCCGACCGCTTCCGCGCCCACGGCAGCTACCGCTTCGTCGCCCACGATGCGGGGACGCGGCGAATCGCGGTCGGCGAGGTCGTGATCCGTACGCCGATCGTCGGCCGGCGCGTCGAGCGGGCCATCGTCTCCGGCATCGAGGAACACATCCACGAGGAGACCGCCCTCGTGGAGGCCTTCCTCAACCGTTGACGGCACCGCCGAGCGGCGCGACAACTGGGCCATGGCTGGCTCGCTCTCCTTCGGCGGCGCATGGTGGAGCGAGGACGGCTGGCCGTACCCCGACGTCGAGGCCGAGATGGACACCGACGCCCTCGATGTCGAGGCCGAGCCGGACGACGACCTCGTCTCGCTGCATGCCCTCGCGCCGCACCTGCTCGACGACCTCCCGCCGCTCCAACGCCGGGTCGTTGCGGCTCGGTTCGGGCTTGACGGCGGTCCTGTGCTGTCGATGAAACAGCTCCAGCACGAGCTCGGGCTGCCCCGCGCCGAGCTCCGGACTGCACTAGGTGACGGTCTAGCGAGGGTCCGCGCCCACCTCGCTTGAGTGCCGGAGGGCCGTAGGTCCGCCGGCGAATCGGGGAGAAGCACGCCGGAGGTTGGCCGCCGCTCAGCCCCGTTCGTCGCGGGCGGCGCGCAGCTCCTCGAACTTGGAGAAGTCGATCGAGATGAAGAGTCCTTCGGCCTCGGCCGTGAGGTGGTCGTCGGCGAACATCTGTCCGCGGGTGACGATCTTGCGGCCCTCCGTCGACACGATGCGACCTTCGAGCCGCAGCTCGGTGTGCAGGGGCGTCGGGTTGCGGTAGTGGATCGTCAACCGCCCGGTCATGCCCTGCTTGCCCGACAACGACTGCGTCAGCCCGAGTAGCTCGTCGAAGGCCGCGGCCACGTAGCCGCCGTGCACGCAGCCCGGTGGGCCCTCGTAGGCGGACCCGAACGTCACCCGTCCGATGATGACGTCGTCGTGGCGGTCGAACTCGAGCGGCGGCGCCAACGGGTTCGACCGCCCCATGAGCGGGCTGTGGTCCATCGGCGCCGAGAAGTCGCCGGCGTTCGCGGCCTCGGCGAAACCGAAGTACAAGCTCGCTTGCGGGTAGGCGGAGAGCCGCGCCGCCAGCTGCTGCAGATCGTCGGCCACGCCCGCGAACACCTCCACCGGCGCGCTGGTGGCCACGAACTGCTCGATGAGGTCGCGCACCGCGTCCGCCAGCCGCCGCATCTCTGCTTGGTGCTCGGGCGACTCGCCGTCGCTCACGACGTCTCGACTCACGACATGTCGCTCACGACATGTCGAAGTCGACGAGGAACGGAGCATGATCCGACGGGGCTTGGCCCTTGCGGGCGTTGCGGTCGATGAGCGCGTACGTCGAGCGGGCCGCGAGCCGATGCGATGCGAGCACGAGGTCGATGCGCATCCCCATGTGCTTGTGGAACATGCCGGCGCGGTAGTCCCACCACGAGAAGAGGCCACCTTGGTCGTAGTGACGGCGGAACACGTCCTCGAGCCCCCACGCTTGGATGTCGGCGAGAGCCTCGCGTTCGGGCGCGCTCACGTGCGTGCCACCGTGGGCGGCCTCCGGATCCCACACGTCACGGTCGTCGGGGGCGATGTTGAAGTCGCCGCACACGAGGACGTCGGCCGCCGGATCGCACGCCGCGTCGAGGTGCAGGCGCAGGCACCGCAGCCAGTCGAGCTTGATCTTGTACTGCTCGTGATCGAGGGACCGGCCGTTGGGCACGTACACGCTCGCGACGCGGACGGCGCCGCACGTGGCCGAGAGCAGGCGCGCTTCATCCCCGAGGACCACATCGCCACCACTGAAACCGACGCTCGGATCGTCGACGCCGACGCGACTCGCGATGGCCACGCCGTTCCACCGTCCTTCTCCATGGTGGACGCTTTCGTAGCCGAGCGCGGCAAACGCGAGCGCGGGGAAGGCCGCGTCGGTGAGCTTCGTCTCCTGCATGCACAGCACGTCGGGCTGCACCTCGGCCAGCCACGCCTCGACACGAGGCAAGCGCTGCTTCAGCGAGTTGACGTTCCATGTCGCAATGCGCACGAGACCGACACTACGCAACCGGGCCGACCCCAGCGGCCAGCGCCGCCCGTGCACCGCGACCTGTCAAGGGCGGCCCCCGATAGGGCCGCCCTCAGAGCAGGACTATCTCTTGGCCGCCCTCTTGGTGGTCTTCTTGGCGGCCCGCTTCGCAGGTGCCTTCTTGGCCGCGGTCTTCTTCGCCGCGGTCTTCTTGGCCGGCGCCCGCTTGGCGGGTGCCTTCTTCTTCGCCGCGGCCTTCTTGGCGGGAGCCCGCTTGGCCGGAGCCTTCTTCGCGACGGCCTTCTTCGCCGCAGTCTTCCGGGCCGGAGCCTTCTTGGCCGGAGCCTTCTTCTTGGCTGCTGCCTTCTTGGCTGCAGGTGCCACGAGCGCCTCCTCGGCGTGTTGGTTGTGTTCACTGCCGACCGCACGTGGTGCGGTCGCCTTGGCGGCACGGATGCCGCTGTCGGTCTTCGGTTGATCCGTCCCACCCAATGCAAGATCGATGCCGCGTCGAGGCGCGTCGATCGATTGCACTACGAAAGAACGCGACTCACCAACAGTCAATACCTCTCTTGCACTTCTTGGTGGTGGATCCCCGAGCGATTTGAGCGCGACGTAACACAGCGCGCCGTCCGCGATGACGTACGCGCCATGCGACGAGAACCGTTCGACTTCGCCTTGCACGGTCGAACCGACTGGGTGTGCGCCGACGAACTCGATGAACACCATCGGCTCGTTCATCGGCCCCCCATTGCTGTCCGCCCGTCGCCGTCGTGACCGCGCGGCGCGCGCCGGCGTGTCGTGCGACGGCCCCTTTCCTTCGGGATGGCTGTGCTCCGCCGCCTTCGCGGCCGCTTTCGTCGCGGCCTTGGCCGCAGCCTTCGCGGCGCGCACGGGCGCTTGCGCCGGCGTTGCCGCGGTCGCGGCCGCCTTGCCCGTGGGCACCTTCTTGGCCGTGCGCACGGACTTGCGGCTTGCGGGACCGCGCACCGGTGTGCGCAACACGAAGATCCACCCGACGGCCGGCACGGGCTTGCCGCCGATGAGCCGGCCTTCGTCGAACAGCCACGGGTACTGGCCGTGGAACTCTTGGAACGAGTCGTTGGACAACACGGTGGCGTTGGCCTTGTCCGCGATCTGGAGGACGAACGCGTCGCCGCGCCCGATCGCACCGGCGGGCGGCGTGATCAGCTCGCCGTTGTCCGCGGCTTCCTCGTACATGGCGCGCTCGGACGCTTCGATGCGATGCCCGAACGTGGCGTCGACCACGACGGTGACGACGTCGTGCGGATGCTCCTCGACGAAGGCGCGCACGGCTTCGTCGAGCTGCTTCAGACTCGGGAGCGTGCGGCCTTCTGTCGCGATGTTCGAACCATCGATGACGACGTGCGTACCAGCCATGTCGACGCGTTAGTCAAGCAGCATCAACGCCGAATTTTGCGGATGGCATAGGGTTCCGAGCGATGGCTGACGATCCCACCGCCGAGGTGACCGACCTTCTCCAACATCTGATCCGCAACGCGTGCGTGAACGACGGCACCGCCGAGTCGGGCGGGGAGGAACGCAGCGTCGACGTGCTGAGCGGTTATCTCGCCGGATCCGGGCTTGACGTCGAGACGTACGAGCCGCTCGCCGGCCGGACGAGTCTCGTCGCCCGGATCGAGGGAAGCGATCCGTCAGCGCCCACGCTGCTCCTCATGGGACACACCGACGTGGTTCCGGCCAACGCCGACGGGTGGCAGCGCGATCCGTTCGGTGGCGAGCTCGTCGACGGCGACGTGTGGGGCCGCGGCGCGGTCGACATGCTCAACCTCACCGCATCGATGGCGGTCGCGACGCGGCGCCTCGCCGATACCGGGTGGCGCCCGAAGGGCACACTCGTCTATCTCGCAGTCGCCGACGAGGAAGCGCTCGGCACGTATGGCGCCGAGCACCTCGTCCACCACGAGGCCGACGCGGTGAAGGCGGACTACGTGATCACCGAGTCCGGCGGCATCCCGTTGCCCAGCCCGACGGGCATAAAGCTCCCCGTCCTCGTCGGTGAGAAGGGCAGTTACTGGTGCACGTTGCGGGTGCGCGGCACGCCGGGCCACGCGTCACAACCGTTCCGCACCGACAACGCGCTGGTGAAAGCGGCGGAGGTCGTGCGGCGCCTCGACGCGTTCCGCCCGGCCACCCAGATCCACGACGTGTGGCGGCGCTTCATCGAGAGCATGGGGTATCCCGAGGAGTTCACCGCGCCGTTGCTCTCGCCTGACACCTTCGTCGAGGCGTGCGAGATGCTGCCGCTCGGGATGGCCCGCCAGTTCCATGCGTGCACGCACACGACCTTCGCCCCCACGGTGATGCACGGTGGCACCAAGACGAACGTGATCCCCGACGTCGTCGACCTCGAAGTCGACGTGCGCACGCTGCCGGGCCAGACCGAAGCAGAAGTCCGCGCGATGCTCGACGAGGCCCTCGGCGACCTCGCCGGCGCGGTGGAGGTCGTCCACGCGCACGACGATCCGTCGACGGCATCGTCGGCGGAGACACCACTGTGGGACGCGCTGCAGCGGAGCACGGCGCGCTTCTACGAGGGCAGCACGATCGTTCCCTACCTCACCGTGGGCGCCACCGATGCCCGCTTCTTCCGCCGAACCGGGGTGACGGCGTACGGCTACGGATTGTTCAGCACGAAGATGAGCCTCGAGGACTACGGGCTCATGTTCCACGGCGACGACGAGCGCGTCGACGTCGAGTCGCTTCGCCTCTCCACCGAGCTGTGGGACGCCTTGGCGCGCGACTTCCTGCGGTGAGCGTGAGCCGAATGGCGATCCGGGCCGTGCTCTTCGACTTCGGCGGCGTGTTGTCGGCCAGCCCGTTCGAAGCCTTCGCCCACTACGAGTCGGCACACGGGCTCCCTGACGGCTTCATCCGTGACCTCAACGCGACGAATCCCGACACGAATGCCTGGGCCCGGCACGAGCGCAATGAGGTCACCTTCGACGAGTTCTGCGCGCTGTTCGAGGCGGAGGCCCGGGCCGCCGGCGGCGAACTGCGGGCCGCCGACGTCATGGTGATGCTCGCGGGCGACGTTCGCCCGCAGATGATCGAAGCGGTGCGCCGCTGCCATCAACGGCTCAAGACCGCGCTGCTCACCAACAACGTCGTGAACGGCGTCGGCGACGGCACCAGCGACGCAGAGCGCGTCTTCCGCGACGTCAGCGCGTTGTTCGACGTCGTCATCGAGTCGAGCAAGACCGGCGTCCGCAAGCCCGACCCCCGCTTCTACGAGATGGCGTGCGCCGAGCTCGGCATCGAACCGTCCGAGGCGGTCTTCCTCGACGACCTCGGCGTCAACCTCAAGCCCGCGCGCGAGATGGGGATGACCACCATCCGCGTGGACGATCCCGACGCGGCCATCGCCGAGCTCGAGACGGTCGTCGGCTTCCCGCTCCGCTGACCGACAGCGTCGTCTGGCGTCGAAAGGTGACGCGCCGCGTCACTTGGCTACGCGAGCAGGCGGGCAGCGAGTTGCTCGGCGAGGGCGAGGCCAGCGTCTTCGGACGCGACCGGTAGCGCGACGCTGACGAAGGCGGTCGTCGTCGCGTCGCGGGCGAGCAGGGTGCTGCGCGCGAACCACACGGCCTCCGTGCCGACGCCGGGGATCTCGCGCCCGAGGAACTTGGGCAGCATCGCGCCGACCCGTTCGAACGCGGCCGCCTCGGGCCAGCGGGCGAGCACGAGCCGCCCGTGTCCGCCGTCGGCGAGCACGGCCGCCTCGCCCGCGCCACCGAACGCGGCGAGGCCGACGGCGTTCGGCTCGGTGGCGGTCACATCGTGAAGCTCGGTGCCGGCGATGCCGGCGGCCCATCCGACGTCGAGCCCGGCGAGCGGCGCTGGTGGTCGCGCCGTCGCGGCGGCCTCGGCGTACTGCACGCCCGCTTGGACCGCGGCGGCCATGTTGTCGGCGATGCCACGCATGCCGGGGATGTGGCGCAGCAACCCGGTGATCTGCTCCGTGCTCCGCAGCGCATCGTGCATCGACGGCGAGACCGTGACCGCGGATGACGCCCGGACCGTGCCGGTCACCTCGAAGTCGCGGACGTAGGCGAGTCGAGGGGTGATCACCGCGTGGACGTCGTTGCCGGGATAGAGGGCCCCGCCGCGATGCCGGCGGACGATCCACGCTCGAACCTCGTCGTGACGGGCGTCGTCGACCGCGACGAGGGGCGGCTTCTTCTCCCGCTCCCGGATCCGCAGGATGCGGCCGGTGACCTCCTCCCGGGCGAAGAGGTCGGTGACCGCGTACAGCAGCATCACCGCCGCCCGCAGCCCGACGAACCCGAACACTACGATCGTCAGGAGGGCGACGACGCCGATTCCCGTGTCGACCGCGTCCCGCTGCCCGCCGACCGTGGGCAACGAGTCGAGGATGTCGTCGCGCTGGTGCAGCAACGCGGGGAGCGCCCGGGTCAAGAGGAAGAACGAGACCGCCGCGCCGATCAGCCCCGACAACAGGACCACCACCGGGTGGCGGCCCCAGCCCGGTGGATGGCGCACCGGGTAATGGATGCGGACGACGTGCCACGAACCGCCGAAGGCGCTCCACGCTTCGTGCTCCGATTCGCTGCCGAGCGGCAGCGCCCGTACCGCGGCCACGGACACGTCGAGCGCCGCGCCGTAGGCGATGTAGCGATCCCACACCGCGACGGCCGCGGGTGGTAGGTCGCAGAAGATCTCGTCCGCCGCGAGGTGCTCTCGGACGCCGAGCCATCGTGACGCGGCTTCGAGGCCGGCTTCGGTCTCGCGATCGGCGCGCAGCGACCGCGGCACCGCCATGAGCCCGAACCAGAACAGCGCTCCGATGCCGAGAAAGGCGAACACCGGGTTGTCGCTCGAGTCGGTGGTGCTGCTCTTGTCGGGAAGGGCGAAGATGGCGCTGACCGCGAACAGCACAGGGATCACCGCCAGCACGCCCAGCAGGACCAGCGCGCCCGGGCTCCACCGCGGCCGGGAGAGAGCCTGCCCCGACGCATCGGCCCGCACCATCCGCTCGAAGGTCTTCCACCACCGTCGCGACGCGCTCTCCGGACCGGTGGTGAGGGCTTCGCACGGGACGACCCCGTTCGCCGCCAGCCCCTGTACGTGTTCGAAGACGAGGCGCTCGTAGTCGGTGAGGTTGGCCGGCATCGTGGACTTGAGTCGCACGACGAAGCGGTCCGGCTCGATCTCGTCGATGTCGACGACGCGCCGGCCGGCGAGATCGAGCAAGGTCGCCGGCACCGCTTCGCGGCCGAGCTGCCAGCGGCTGGTGAGGAGGTTCACGACCGCAGGCGACTCCGGTCCGAGCTCGATCGTGTTCGGTCCCGGATCGGGAAGTCGGGGCCGGGTGGCGACGGCCAGCGCGAACAGCACCAGACACCATGCCGCGAGCGCGACGGCGCCAAGGACTGCGAGATCCAGCGCGTGGTCGTACTCGCCCCCCATCGTCCGCGCCTTCGGCCCGCGCTAGAGATCCGCGAAGGCTTCGTCGAGAAGCTGCTCTTGCTCCTGGACATGGATCGCGTGGCTGCCCGTCGCGGGGCTGGCCGACTCGTAGCGGCTGACCCGGCGAATCGTGTAATCGTCGCCGAGCGCCTCGTAGAGCCGCCCCTTGGCGAAGTTCCACGCACCCATGTTCTCGGGCTCCTCCTGGAGCCACACGAGGTCGCGGGCGTTCGTGTAGCGCGCCAGCGCGTCGGCCAAATGGTCGTAGGGCCAGGGGTACAGCTGCTCGACCCGCACGACCGCCGCCGGGACTCCCGTGGCGTCGCGCCGGGCGAGTGCGTCGTAGGCAACCTTGCCCGTCGCGACCACCACTCGCCGCACGGCGTCGGGGTCGGCGACCGCGGGATCGTCGAGCACCTCGAGGAACGAGCCCTTGGTGAGATCGTCGATCGGCGACCGGGCGGCCTTGGCCCGCAGGAGCGACTTGGGCGTGAACACCACCAAAGGCTTGCGCACGTCGCGCCGCATCTGGCGCCGCAGGAGATGGAAGTTCTGGGCCGACGTGGTCGGGATCGCGACTTGGATGTTGTCCTCTGCGCAGAGGGCGAGGAACCGCTCGACGCGCGCCGACGAGTGCTCGGGACCTTGGCCCTCGAAGCCGTGAGGCAGGAGGAGCACGATGCCCGACGTCTGCCCCCATTTGTCCTCGGCCGCGACGATGTACTGGTCGATCACGATCTGGGCGCCGTTCACGAAGTCGCCGAACTGCGCCTCCCAACACACGAGCGCGTCCTTGTGCACCATCGAGTAGCCGTACTCGAAGCCGAGCGCGGCATACTCGGAGAGCAGCGAGTCATAGATCCAGAACTTCGCCTGGTCGGGCTCGAGCAGGGTGAGAGGCGCCCACTCCGCACCCGTGTTGTAGTCGGCCAGCACGGTGTGGCGTTGCGAGAACGTGCCCCGCCGCGTGTCCTGACCGGAGACCCGTAGGTCGACCCCTTCGAGCAACAAGGACGCGAACGCCATCGCCTCCCCCAGCGCCCAGTCGACCTCGCCCTCCTCGAACATCTTCGTGCGAGCCTCGAACTGCTTCGAGAGCTTCGGGTGGATGGTGAAGCCGTCGGGCGGCGTCGACATCACCCCGTAGACCCGCTCCACCGTCGCCCGCGGGATGCCGGTGGTGACATGCGGGAGCACGCCGATGGGAGGCGGGGGCGCGGCGGCCTTCACGTCCGTCGCGGACGCGGCCTGGCGGGTCTGGTCGAGGGCGTCCTGGAGCCGAGCCTGGAAGTCGTCGAGGGCCTGCTCGGCCTCCTCGAGACTGAAGTCACCGCGCTTCACGAGCGCCTCGGTGTAGAGCTTGCGAACCGACCGGCGCGCCTCGATGCGCTTGTACATCAGCGGCTGCGTGTAGCTCGGGTCGTCCCCCTCGTTGTGGCCGAGGCGCCGGTAGCAGATCATGTCGATCACGACGTCCTTGTGGAACGCCTTGCGGTACTCGTAGGCGAGCTGCGCGACGCGCACGCACGCTTCGGGGTCGTCGCCGTTCACGTGGAGGATGGGCGCCTGCACCATCTTGGCGATGTCGGTGCAGTACTCCGAGGAACGGGCCGACTCCGGCGGGGTGGTGAAGCCGAGCTGGTTGTTGATGATCAGGTGGATGCTGCCGCCGACCCGGTAGCCCTTCACCTTGGACAGCTGCAACGTCTCGGCCACGACGCCCTGCCCTGCGAAGGCCGCGTCGCCGTGCACGAGCAGCGGCAGCACCGAGAAGGCGTCGGGCTGGTTGATCAGGTCCTGGTGGGCCCGCGCCATGCCCTCGACGATCGGGTCGACGGTCTCCAGGTGCGACGGGTTGGGCGCGAGGTCGACGGTGATCCCCCGGCCGTGGCGGTTCACGAACTTGCCGCTTTGGCCGAGGTGGTACTTCACGTCGCCCGAGCCCTGGATCGAGTCGGGGTCGATGGCGCCCTCGAACTCCTTGAAGATCTGGTCGTACGACTTCCCCACGATGTTGGCGAGGACGTTGAGCCGTCCGCGGTGGGCCATCCCGAGCACGGTGCGATCGAGCTGATCGTCGGCGGCCAAGCCGAGGATGGCGTCGAGGATGACGATCGCGCTCTCGGCCCCTTCGATCCCGAACCGTTTCTGGCCGATGTAGCGCTTGCCGAGGAAGGTCTCGAAGGCCTCGGCCGCGTTGAGCCGGCTGAGGATGTGCCGCTGCTCATCCGGGCTGAACTCGATGCGTACACCCTCGACCTGATCCTGGATCCAACGCTTCTCGTCCGGCTCCTGGATGTGCATGTACTCGATGCCGATCGTGCGGCAGTACGCGTCGCGGAGCACGCGAAGGATCTCGCCCAGCGGCAGCCGCTCCGTGCCCGCGAGCCCGTCCGTGAGGAACTCGCGGTCGAGGTCCCAGATCGTGAGGCCGTAGCTGGCGGGGTCCAGCTCGGGGTGCATGTGCGGTTCTTTCCACGCCAGCGGGTCGAGATCGGCGATGAGGTGGCCCCGCACCCGGTAGTAGTTGATGACGGTCATGACCCGCATCTGCTTCTCGAGGTTCGCAGTCTCGTGGTCGACCGGGTTCACATCGCGGCGCCACTGCACCGCCTCGTAGGGCACGCCGAGCGAGCGGAAGATGTGGTCGTAGAAGTGATCGGCGCCGAGCAACAACTCGTGGACGCGCTTGAGGAAGAGCCCCGACTCCGCGCCCTGGATGATGCGGTGGTCGTACGTGGAGGAGACGGTCATCACCTTCGACACGCCGAGCTCGGCCAGCGCCGACGGATCGGCGCCCTGGTATGCGGCGGGGTACTCGAGGGCGCCGACGCCGACGATCACGCCTTGGCCGGGCATCAGGCGCGGCACGGACTGCACGGTGCCGAGCGTTCCCGGGTTCGTGAGGCTCACGGTGACGCCCGCGAAGTCGTCGGGGGTGAGCTTGTTGGAGCGGACCTTGCGGATCAGGTCCTCGTACGCGCCCCAGAAGCCGCGGAAGTCGAGCGTGTCGGCGTCCTTGATGTTGGGGACGACGAGCGACCGCGATCCGTCGGACTTCTCGAGGTCGACGGCGATGCCGAGCCCGATGTGGGGATGGTGGACCACCTTCGGCGTCCCGTCGTCGCCCACGTACGACGAGTTCAAGACCGGCATCGTGTCGGCGATCGCGCGGACGACGGCGTAGCCGATGATGTGCGTGAAGGACACCTTGCCGCCGCGCGTGCGGCCGAGGTAGCCGTTGATGACGCGGCGATTGACCTCGAGGAGCTTGGCCGGCACCTCGCGGAAGCTGGTGGCGGTGGGGACGGCCAGGCTCGCCTCCATGTTCGCCGCGATGCGGGCGGCGGCCCCCCGGATGGGCGCGGCCGTAGCGCCATCGTCCTTCGGCTCGAGCGTGGTCGCCGGGGCGGGCGCGGGCGCGGCGGGTGCGGCAGCCGGCTCGGCGGGCTCCGGCTCTGCGGCCGGCTTCGTCTCTGCGGCCGGCTTCGTCTCGGCGGCCGGCTTCGTCTCGGCGGCCGGCTTCGGCTCGACCTCGGCGGTGGTCGCGGCCGATCCGTTGCCGGGGGTCGACGCATCGCCTTCGCGCCGGTAGTCGGCGAAGAAGTCGCGCCAGCTCTCGCTCACCGAGGACGGGTCGGCGAGAAACTGCTCGTACATCTCGTCGACGAGCCACTCGTTCGGCCCGAGGGCCCGGTTGGCGCCGGGATCGTCAGCCACGAAAGGCGATCCTACCGGCGCCGGTGCCGGCTGCTTCCGGGTGGGTCAGTAGGAGGCGGGCACCTCGGCGCCGCCCGATATTCGACCCTTGCGAGCCACGAAGCGGAGGTCGCCGGCGGCCCCTACGACGCTGACCGGAGCATCCGCAGCCGTGAGCCGGACGAGCAACGTGGCGCCGGTGGGTTCGCCGACCGACACGAGCCACGATCCCGGAATCCCGCCGACCCGGGCCCCCGACCAGTCCACGGTCGCACCCGCGGCCGCCAGCCGGGCTTCGATGGTGGCCACCTCAGGGGCACGCCGGGCCAGCTCGATCAACTCGTCCGGAGGTGGCGCGAACTCGGGGACGAGGACGACGGGTTCGGTGACGATCACGTCGATCTGGGTACCCGTCCGTCGCCGCCGCCGAACCAGCGAGCTCCCGGCGGCGTGGCGGAAGAGCAGTGCTCCCCCGGCGAGCAGCGGGACGGCGAGGGGCGGGATCGGCACCGCGTCGTGCGCCCGGACCGTGGCGACGAGCACGATGCATGCGGCGAGCATGCCGCCGGCACGCGCCGCCTCCCACCGCCCCGCGGGATGACCGCTCAGCGGCCCGAAGCACCCGCATTGGGCGCTGCGGCGGATGGCCACGCCAACCGCGAGCGTGAACCCGACCGTCAAGGCCAGCGCGGCCCGGACCACCACCTTGCGCAGCTCGCCGGTCGCCACTGCGAGCCCAGTGCCGACCACGATCTCACCCGCGGCGATCACGAGCGACGCCATGATGCTGACCCGCCGCGGCAACCGGTTCCACACGAACGCGGGCCCGAGCTTGCGCAGCGTGGACGCGAACACGCGCGGGTTCTGCAGCTTCAGCCCACCTGAGGCCACCAGCACCGCGCCGACCGCGAGGGCAACGACGTACACCGCGGGGAAGGTTAGAAGCTCACCGTACCGCTGACCGCCTCGGACGCATCGCCGGCCAGGTCGCCCGGCGTGCCGGACGGGCCGTAATTGAAGATGGTGTGGCCGGCACCGCCGTTGATGGCCGCATACGACTCGTAGGCGGGGAACCCGTTCACCATCCCCTGGAACGACACCGTGTGGCCTTGGAGATCGATCGTGTACTTGCCGAGGTAGTCGATGTCAGGCGCCCCCGTGAAGCACGGGTTGCCGGCCGCTCCGGCCAAGTCGATCGTGATGTAGTTGCCCTGCATCGTGAGGTTGCTGAAGTGCATCCCGCCCGTGCCCGCGGTCCGCTCGCACTCGATGTCGCCGTCCTCGCAGTCGGCCTCGTGCGTCGTGCCGCAGTAGTGAACCTCGCTCTCGATGACTCCGGTCTTGGCGTTGATCACGATTTCGGAGTGCAGGCGGCAGCTGGCGCCGATGTTGGAGCTGAAGCCGCGGGTGTCGGTGTAGAAGCAGTCGTTGAACCAGCTGATCGGCCCTTGGAGCAGGCGGTGGCCCGAGGACACCCCGACCCCGTCGATCGTCCCCGGCGCGTCGCCCGGGATGAAGGCCTTGAGCCACACCTTCACGGTGTTGCACTCCGGCCATGGCCCCGCAGCCGGATCGCTGGCCGGGGCCTCTTCGGTGTGCGAGACGACGTGGACGGCCGCCCACGTCGTGGCGTCCACCTCCTCCGAACGCGACAACCCGGCCGAGTCCTGCACCTGGTGGACGGCGTCGAGGGTCGCGTCGTCGAAATCGCCCGACTGCGGGACGGAGTAACCGGCGGCGACCAGCAGGTCTTGGAGGTACTTGACCCACTCGCCGCTCGTGTTGTGATGGATGGTCGGTTCGTCGGCCACGCCGGAGCCCCTTTGTTGAACGCGCTGACGGCCCGAAGCGTGCGCTCCGTCACACTCGGCGGCAAGGGGTACATGACTGGCCGATGGGGAAGCGGCGCGTTCCCCATCGGCCAGCCCGGTCGATAGGGTCGCCTCGTCATGGCTGCGGAGTTCATCTTCACGATGCGGCGCGTCAGCCGCTTCCACCCTCCCGATCGCGAGGTCCTCAAGGACATCACCTTGGCGTTCTATCCCGGCGCCAAGATCGGTGTGATCGGTCCCAACGGATCGGGGAAGTCGTCGCTCCTTCGGATCATGGGCGGCGTCGACGACGGCTACACCGGCGACGCCCGGCTCACTCCAGGGTTCACGGTCGGCTTGCTCGAGCAGGAACCGCACCTCGACCCCGACAAGGACGTGCACGGCAACGTCATGGCCGGCGTCGCCGGCGTCGCCGACCTGCTCCGCGAGTACGACGACGTGATGGCGGGCTGGGCCGAGCCCGACGCGGACTACGACAAGCTCGGCGTCCGCCAGGCCGACCTCGAGGCCAAGATCGAGGCGGCCGGGGCCTGGGACCTCCAGCGCACGATCGAGATCGCCATGGATGCGTTGCGGCTGCCGCCGGCCGACGCCGACGTGTCCACGCTGTCGGGCGGGGAACGCCGGCGGGTCGCGCTGTGCCGGCTCCTGTTGTCGAACCCCGACCTGCTGCTCCTCGACGAGCCGACCAACCACCTCGACGCCGAGTCGGTGGCGTGGCTCGAGCGCACGCTGAAGGAGTATCCCGGCACCGTCGTCGCGGTGACCCACGACCGGTACTTCCTCGACAACGTCGCCGGCTGGATCCTCGAGCTCGAGCGAGGCAGGGGCATCCCCTTCGAAGGCAACTACAGCTCGTGGCTCGACCAGAAGCAGGAGCGCCTGCGCCGGGAGGAGAAGGCCGAGTCAGCTCGCCAACGCACGCTCGCCCGCGAGCTCGAGTGGGTGCGCATGAGCCCGAAGGCCCGTCAGGCCAAGGGCAAGGCCCGCCTCGCCGCCTACGACCGGCTACTCGCCGAGGCGCAGGGCGCGGGCGCGGGTGCGGGCGCGGACGGCGGGCGCAGCGACCGGCTCGAGATCTTCATCCCCGCGGACGACCGCCTCGGCGACCTCGTCATCGAGACCGACCACCTGCGCAAGGGCTTCGGCGACCGTCTGCTGATCGAGGACCTGTCGTTCTCGCTGCCGCCGGCCGGCATCGTCGGTGTCATCGGACCGAATGGCGCGGGCAAGACCACGCTGTTCCGGTTGATTACCGGAGAAGAGAAGCCGGACGACGGCGCCATCCGCATCGGTCCGTCGGTGCGCCTCGCGTACGTGGACCAGAGTCGCGACGCGCTGCGGGCCGATGCCACCGTGTACGAGGAGATCACCGGCGGCGTCGACAATCTTGTGCTCGGTGGGCGGGAAGTGCACGGCCGGGCCTACGTGGCGTCGTTCAACTTCAAGGGCTCCGACCAACAGAAGCCGGTCGGCGTCCTGTCGGGCGGCGAACGCAACCGGGTGCATCTGGCCAAGATGCTGCGATCGGGCGCCAACGTCCTGCTGCTCGACGAGCCGACCAACGACCTCGACGTCGACACCCTCCGGGCCTTGGAGGACGGGCTCGACGCGTTCGCGGGCTGCGCGGTGGTGATCAGCCACGACCGCTGGTTCCTCGACCGGGTGGCGACGCACGTGCTCGCGTTCGAGGGCGACTCGCAGGTCCGCTGGTTCGAGGGCAACTTCAGCGACTACGAGGCCTTCCGCCACAAGGAGCTCGGCGCCGCCGCCGACCAACCCCACCGCATCAAGTACCGCCCCCTCCAACGCAGCTGACGCGTGCATTCTCGACGCAATAGCCCGTCGCTTCGCCGGGCTATTGCGTCGAGAAGGGCCATCGGTCACGATCTCGCCCCCTACGCTCATCGCGGGTATGGCCAAGCGATCCCCGCTCGAGAAGCTCGACCTGTCGCTGCGGCTGTCACGCGAGGAGGAGTTGGTGCGCCTCGAGGCCGCCCAGGTCCGCCTTCTCCATTTGCGCCTCGTGTGCGGTGGCCTGCTCGGCGACGGCACGTTGGGGCCGCCGCTGTGCGTGGTGTTCGAGGGCTGGGACGCGTCGGGCAAGGGCGGGGCGATCAAGCGGCTTGTCGCCCGCCTCGATCCGCGCCACGTCCGGGTCGCGCAGTTCGCCGCGCCGACGTACGACGAGAAGCGCCACCATTTCCTGACCCGCTTCTCGCCGCGGCTACCGGGGTGGGGCGGGATGGCCGTGCTCGACCGTTCGTGGTACGGGCGGGTGCTCGTGGAGCGGGTCGAGGGCTATGCCACCGAGGAGCAGTGGCGCCGCGGGTACGAGGAGATCGTCGGCTTCGAGCGCAGCCTCGTGCTCGAGGGCATGGTGCTCGTCAAGTTCTGGATGCACATGTCGCACGAGGAGCAACTGCGCCGCTTCGAGGCCCGGCGGGTCGATCCGCTCAAGAGTTGGAAGCTCACGGACGACGACTGGCGCAACCGCGACAAGCGTGCCGAGTACGAGAAGGCCGTCGTCGAGATGCTTCAGCGCACCGACCACCCGCTCGCGCCGTGGGACCTCGTCGAAGCCGAGAACAAGCGGTTCGCCCGGGTGAAGGTCATCGAGACGGTGATCACCCGGATCGAGGACGGAATGCGCGGTCTCGGCATGGACATCCCTCCGTCGACCGGCGCCGACTTCGACCCGCCGACCTGACCCTACGAAGGCGGGCTGAGGACGGCTTGGGTCTGGGTGACCTTGGCGACGAGCTTGGCGTCGTCGTCGCGCAACTCGGTCTCGATGACCACGATGGTGCGGCCGGCATGGAGGCGGCGGGCGGTGGCGACGACGTGACCGGACCGCACGGCGCGCAGGAAGTTGGTCTTGGACTCGATGGTCGTCGTGCCCGCGCCGGGGGGGATGTTGAGGAACGCGCACCACGCGCCGGCGGTGTCGGCCAGCGTCATCAGCACACCGCCGTGGAGCAGTCCGCCGGATGTGCACCGCGACGGGTCCCACCCGGCCCGCACGCTCACTTCCTCGGGTGACGCCGCGAGCGCCTCGAAGCCGAGCACCGTCGTCAGCGGCATCGTGCCGTGCATGAACTCGGTCAGCTCCGCATCCACCGCGCTCATCGGAACCCCGCCAGTATGGGCTCGGCGTCGTCGCTCCTGAGCTTCAACACGGCGGCGCCTCCGATCGTGACAGGGTCGACGGGCAGCGCCACCGACTCGGGATGGAGCTTGCCCATCCGCCATGCGAAGCGCATGGCCGCGGACAGACCCATCTTGTCGTCGATGCGCAGGCCGCCGACGACGGAGTTGGCCACCTTCATCAGCGTGAACGGGTTGCGCGATCCGCCCGCCTTCGCCAGCACCGCCCGCAGGAACTGTTGCTGGCGGACCACACGGCCGAGGTCGCCGGTGGGGTCGGTGTGTGGCTCGCCGTCGATGACCTCCGTGTAGTGGCGCGACCGGACGTAGGCGAGCGCCTGGGTGCCGTCGAGCTTCACCGGCCCGGACTGCTGCACGTCGAGCCCGCTGTTCTCGTCGAACGCCGGGTTCGGAAAGTCGATGGTGACGCCCCCGACCGCGTCCACCAGCTTGGCGAACGTGACGAAGTCGACCTCGATGTAGCGATGGATGGGGATGCCGAGGTTGTCCTTCACCGTCTGGATCAGCCGCCGCGGCCCGCCGTTGTAGGCCGCGTTGATCCGACCTTGGTCGCCGGTCTCGGCCACCGTGACGTACAGATCGCGCGGGATCGACAGCATCGTGGCGCGGCCGCCCTCAACCCGGAGGACCAGCATGGTGTCCGAGCGCTGTCCGCCCGGGGCGCCGTCGCCGACGATGGCGCCGGCGTTGGGATCGTTCGGGTCGACGCCCTCCCTCGAGTCCGAGCCGACGATCAGGTAGTTGGTGCCCGACCCGCCGTGATCGAGCAGGTCGCCCACCTGGACGCGGTCGATCCGTCCGAACGTGACGTTGGCCCACAGCAGCCCCGCGGCCACCAGAACCACAGGAAGGAGGATGGCCGCGATGACGATCGTTCGGCGCCGGATGCGGAACCGGCGCCGGCCCGGCGGCGGGGGCGGTGCTCCCGCCGGCGCCGGCGTCGGAGTGCGGGGCGATGGCGCGGCCGGCGGTGCTGGCCGCGGCGAAGGACGGGGCAGCACCGGCGCGGCCGCCTCCGCGCGGGCGGGCGGCGTTGTCACGCCGGCCGGAACATAGAAACGCCGCTCGTCGCGCTCGCTCCCCTTCGGGGCATCGACGAAGCGGCGCTGGAGCGGATCCCAGACGACCGGGGCGTCGGCCAGGTCGGGGATCTCGACCACTGCGTCGGCGGCGTCGGGGGACTCGGGAGGGGAAGCCATGTCGGGGTGACGAGGGTATCGACCCAGGCGCGGCGCCGGGGCGCGCCCGCTCCCGGGCGGCCTACGTTGGCATGGATGACCGCCCTGTGGGTTCGCCGCGCGGTGATCACGGTGTGCGGGCTCGGCATCGCCGGCCTCATCGCGGCATCGGTCGCCGGCAGCACGGGCGGCGCGGTCACCGCCGGTCTGGTGACTGCCGTGGGCGCGCTCGTGCTCATCGCGATCACCGCCACCGCCGGGCCGGGAGGGTTCGGACGCGTGCCCGTCGACGAGGCGGCCGCCGCCGACGTGGAGCGCCGGGTCCAGGCGTTGGTCGCGGCCGGCGCCGACGAGCACGAGGTCCGCGCGCTGGTCCGAGCCGTAGGAAAAATTCGGGGAGAACGCGCAGCGTCTCCATAGGCAGTTCGGCCCATTGCGCTCAGCTCGGCGAACCCGGTGCCGATGAAGTACGCATGGCTGGCAAGACGAAGTGGACGAGCCGGGCGGTCGTGCGATCGATCGAGGCTGGCAACAGTGCGATGTGCGAGCACTGCGGGGATCAGGTGAAGTTCAAGGCCAAGGCGAAGGGCCAGCAGGTCATCTGCAACGTCTACGCCAAGGGCGTGTGGCTGCGGGTCGAGCACTACCACTACGAGTGCTACGAAGAGGCAGGCACCCCCTACGGCGTACCTCAGCCCAAGGCGGCCTGAAGCCGCTCGACCACGAGCGCGGCCTGCTCGGCGGGCGCGCCGTCAGCCGGTGCCAAGACCAGCTCGGGAGAGTCGGGGGGCTCGTACGGGGCATCGATGCCTGTGAACCCGGTGATCTCGCCGGCGCGGGCCTTGGCGTACAGACCCTTCGTGTCGCGGGCTTCGCACACGGCGAGCGGGGTGTCGACGTACACCTCGACGAACGGGAGATCCACCGCGACGTGGATCGCTCGGGCGCGCGCCCGGTCGTCGCGGTACGGGCTGATCACCGGCACGAGCGCGACCACGCCGGCGTCAGCGAACAGCCGCGCCACCTCGCCCACCCGGCGGATGTTCTCGCTCCTGTCGGCGGCCGAGAAGCCGAGGTCCGCATTCAACCCGTGCCGCAAGTTGTCGCCGTCGAGCAGGTAGGCCGGGCGCCCGAGCGCAACCAGCGCGCGCTCGACCTCCGCCGCGACCGTCGACTTGCCCGAGCCCGACAGCCCGGTGAACCAGACGGTGGCCCCCCGCGACGCGCGGTCGGCGCGCCCGACGAGGCCGGCGTGCCACACGACGTTGTCGGCCACCGGCGCGGGCCCGGCCTTACTGGGTCGGCCCGAGGATCATGCCGGCCGCGACCGTGTTGTTCGTCGCCTCGTCGACGAGGATGAAACTCCCTGTCGCCCGGTTGCGGCGGTACTCGTCGAAGAACAGCGGCACCGTGGTACGCAGGCTGATGCGGCCGATCTGATTGAGGTCCAGTTCGCTGGCGTCCTCGTCGCGGTGGAGCGTGTTGACGTCGAGGCGGTATTGCAGATCCTTCACGAGTGCCCGCGCGCTACGGGTCGTGTGTTTGATCCCGTACTTGGCGCCCCTCCGCAGGTTCCCCCGGTCGGTGAGCCAGCACACCATGGCGTCGATGTCCTGGCCGACGTTCGGCCGGTTGTGCGGCCGGCAGACGAGGTCGCCGCGCGACACATCGATGTCGTCGGCCAGTCGCAACGTCACGGCCATCGGCGCGAACGCCTCCTCCACCGGGCCGTCGAAGGTGTCGATGGCGGCGATGGTGGACGTGAAGCCCGACGGGAGCACCATCACCTCGTCGCCCACCTTGAGCACGCCGCTGGCCACAGTGCCGGCATACCCGCGGTAGTCGTGGAAGGCATCGCTCATCGGCCGCAGCACGTACTGCACCGGGAAGCGAGGGTCGATGAAGTTGCGGTCCGACGCGATGTGCACCTCTTCGAGGTGGTGCAGCAGCGACGAGCCCTCGTACCAGCCCATGTTGGCCGAGCGGTGGACGACGTTGTCGCCGTGGAGCGCGGAGATGGGGATGAACGTCAGGTCGTGGACGTCGAGCTTCATCGCGAAGTTGCGGAACTCGGCCTTCAACGCCTCGAACACCTCGGCGTCGTAGTCGACGAGGTCCATCTTGTTGATGCACAGCACGAGGTGCGGGATGCCGAGCAGCGACGCGATGAAGGCGTGGCGCCGGCTCTGTTCGAGGATGCCGTTGCGGGCGTCGATGAGGATGAGCGCGAGATCGGCGGTGGACGCGCCGGTGACCATGTTGCGCGTGTACTGCACGTGGCCGGGCGTGTCGGCGATGATGAACTTCCGCTTGGGGGTGGCGAAGTAGCGGTAGGCGACGTCGATCGTGATCCTCTGCTCGCGCTCGGCCCGGAGGCCGTCGGTGAGCAGCGCGAGGTCGGTGTACTCGTCGCCCCGCGCCCGCGACGTGCGCTCGACCGCCTCGAGCTGGTCCTCGAAGATGGCCTTCGAGTCGTAGAGGAGCCGGCCGATGAGGGTCGACTTGCCGTCGTCCACCGAGCCGGCCGTGGCCAGGCGCAGCATCTCCGCCATGGCTAGAAGTACCCCTCCCGTTTGCGGTCTTCCATGCCGGCTTCGGAGATGCGGTCGTCGGCCCGGGTGGCGCCCCGCTCGGTGATGCGGGTGGCGGCCACCTCGGCGATCACGTCGTGCACGGTGGCGGCCGACGACTCCACCGCTCCGGTGCAGGTGGCGTCGCCCACGGTACGGAACCGCACGAGGGCCTCGAACGGCTCTTCGTTCTCGAGGAGGGTGACGAAGCGGGTGACCGCCAGCAGCATGCCGTCGCGCCGGAACACCTTGCGGCGGTGGGCGTAGTAGATCGCCGGGATCTCGATGCTCTCTTCGGCGATGTACTGCCAGATGTCCAGCTCGGTCCAGTTGGACAGGGGGAAGACGCGGATGTGCTCACCCTTGCGGTGCCGGCCGTTGTAGAGGCTCCACAGCTCGGGCCGCTGGTTCTTCGGGTCCCACTGGCCGAAGTCGTCCCGGAACGAGAACACGCGCTCCTTCGCCCGGGCCTTTTCCTCGTCGCGGCGGGCGCCGCCGAACACGGCGTCGAACCGGTGCTCCTCGATCGCATCGAGCAGCGTCGTGGTCTGGAGACGGTTGCGCGAGGCGCGAGGACCGGTCTCGTCGATGACACGACCCCGGCGGATCGACTCCTCCACGCTCGCCACGACCAAGCGGGCGCCGGCCTGGCCGACCCGCCGGTCGCGGTATTCGTAGACCTCGTCGAAGTTGTGGCCGGTGTCGACGTGCATCACCGGGAACGGGAGCCGGCACGGCCAGAACGCCTTCTCGGCCAGCCGCAACATCACGATCGAGTCCTTGCCCCCGGAGAACAAGAGCACCGGCCGCTCGAACTCCGCGGCCACCTCACGCATGATGTGGATCGACTCGGCCTCGAGGGCCCGCAGGTGCGACAGCTCGTAGGGCATGGAAGGGAACAGGGTACGGGACCGCCTGTCGGCGAACGAAACCGCCGACCCCGCCGCGCTATTCCACGCCCCCTCCGTTCTTTCGGCAGTTATCGACCTATTGATGCAGTAACTGCCGACAGAAGTGGGCCCGAGGGGCGTGGCGACTGCGCCCGGTTAGCCTGCGCGTCCCCATGGCTGCGACCGTGACCCGCGCCGACCATGTCCTCGCGGCGAGCATCGCGACCGAGGCCGGCACGTTGCTGGTCGAGCTCCGGGCCGCGCTGGTCGCAGCCGGCGCTCCCGCCGAGCAGCTCCGCGCGGAGGGCGACCGGCAGGCGCACGAGCTGATCGTCGCCGCGCTCGCGGCGGCGCGGCCCGACGACGCGGTCCTCAGCGAAGAGGGCCGGGCCGACCCTGCCCGCCTGACCGCGGACCGCGTCTGGATCGTCGATCCTCTCGACGGCTCGCGCGAGTTCTCCGAGCCGCCGCGCCCCGACTGGGCGGTGCACGTCGCCCTCGTCGTCGGGGGTCGGCCCGTGGCCGGCGCCGTGGCGCTCCCGGCCGACGGCATCACCCTCTCGACGGCCGAACCGCCCCCGCCTCCTGCACCGGCGCCGAGACCGCCCCGCATCGTCGTGAGCCGAACCCGACCGCCGGCCGGGGCGCTGCACGTCGCCGACGTGCTCGGCGGTGAGCTCGTCGAGTTGGGCTCCGCGGGCGCGAAGGCCATGGCCGTCGTGCGGGGCGAGGTGGACGTGTACGTCCACGCCGGGGGTCAGTACGAGTGGGACTCGGCCGCGCCCGTCGCCGTCGCGGCGGCCGCCGGCCTCCACGTCTCCCGGGCCGACGGATCGCCGCTCATCTACAACAACGCCGACCCGTACCTCCCCGACCTCCTCATCTGCCAGCCCGCGCTGGCTGAGCGGGTCGTCGCCCTCTTCACGACGTAGGCGCGACCCGGATCACGAGGATGGCGATGTCGTCGCTCGCCGCTCGGACCTCGAAGTCGGCGACGGCACGCTCGAGGTGTTCGGCGATCTCGCTCGCCGTCAGCCCGGCGCACGCGCGCGCCACCTCCAGGAGGCGGTCCTCACCGAAGATCTCACCGTCCGAGCGGGCCTCGGTGACACCGTCGGTGTACAGCAGCAGGGAATCGCCCGGGGCCAACTCGAGGTACTCGTCGACGAGGCGAGGATCGGGCATGACTCCGAGGAGCGTGCCGCGGCAGTTCACGGTCTCGACGCCGCCATCGGCGCGCAGCAAGAGCGGCTCGGGATGGCCGCCGCACGACATCTCCACCTTCGCGCCGTGCTCGTCGGCCACGAGCCGCAAGAACGCGGCAGTGCAGAACCGCGTGTCGTCGATCTGGTCGAGGATGGCGTCGTTCGTGAGTGCCAGCACCCGGCTGGGCATGTCTTCGCGGACCGCCGCGGCTCGCAGCGTGTGACGGAACAGGCCGGTGAGCGCAGCGGCGGCCGTCCCCTTGCCGCAGACGTCGCCGATGGCGATCGCCCACGCGCCGTCGGCCATCTCGAACAGGTCATAGAAGTCGCCCCCCAGCTCCAGCCCCGAGCCAGCCGGCAGGTACCGCGCCGCGAGATCGATGCCGGGGATCTGCGGGAGCGCGGGAGGGAGCAGCGAGTTCTGCAGCGTGCGGGCGACGCGGGTGCGGTCCTCGAGGAGTCGGACGTTGTCGAGGGTGATCGCCACGCGGCCGGCGAGATCCTCGGCCAGCGCCAGGTCGTCGGAGTCGAAGCGACGGTCCTCGCCGCTGATGACGAGGGTGAGGCCCCCGAGCACCCGCCCTCGTGTGATGAGCGGGGCGGTGATCGCAGACCGCGGTGCGAGCGTGCGCAGCAGTTCGAGATGCTCGGCGTCGACCGCCGCGGCGTGAATGTCCGCGTCGGTGATCGCCGCGACCAGCTCGGCGCGCCCGGTAGCGATCGTGCGGCGGACGCTCCACAGTCCCGGTCCGCCCGCGTGGAGACGCCGCCGCCGGGACTCGCGTATACGCGCCACGTGACTCGGGTCACGGTGGGCGATGGCTGCCTCCTGCAGCTCGTTGCTGTCGTCGAGGGCGTCGATCACGCACCAGTCGCACAGCCGGGGGACGACGAGGCGGACGACCGTGGCCAACACATCGGCGGCGCCGAGGTTCTCGCTCAGCGCCGCGCTCGCCTCCGCGACGAACGCGAGCCGCTCGCGAACCGCCTCGGCCGAGAGCCGAGCGGCGTGCTCGCTCTCGAGCAGGCGCAGCCGCAGGTCCTCCATGCGACGGCGCTCGGTGACGTCGCCGGCCACGCCGGCCAGCCGCACCGGTCGACCCGATGGGTCCTGGACCACCTGGGCGCGCGCCTCGACCCAGCGGATCTCGCCGTCGGCCCGCGTGAACCGGAACAGGATGTGGAGGTCGTCTCCGCTCTCGACCGACCGGCCGATGGCGTCGAGGGTCACCTGTCGGTCGTCGCCGTGGACCCGCTCGAACAGCAGGTCGAAGGTCGCCGCCGTACCGGGGAGCGTCGGGCCGAAGATCTCCTCGATGGCGCCCGACCACCGGACCACGTCCGTACCGAGGTGCCACTCCCAGGTTCCGAGCCCGCCCGCGCCGAGGGCGAGCTCGAGCCGCTGTTGGCTGTCGCGCAGGTCCTCGATGGTCCGGCGCCGCTGGATCACCGACCCCAGCACGTTGGCGATCGACTGTAGGAACGCGACGTCGTCGTCGGTGAACGTACGCCGGCGCGACGTGTGAGCGCCGAGGACACCCCACCGTCCCTCCGGTCCCGCGATGACGACCGTGACGCCGGAGCGCACGCCGTGCTCGACGAGCGCGGCCGGTGGTGTGAACCGGGTCTCCGTGGCGTGGTCGGAGATGACCGGGAGATCGGCGAGCAACGTGTAGCCGGCCTGGGAGTCGCGTCCCGTAGGGAGCCGGACGGTGCCCACGACGCCCGGCCGCCAACCGACGCCCGCTCGCAGCAACAGCTCCTGATGGCCCGGGTCGAGCTCGAGGAGCTCGGACAGCTCCACGTCGAGCGTGCTGGCGACGAGGCTCGCCGCGTCCTCGAGCAGCGAGTCCAGCTTCACGCCCGCGAGGCCGCGCTCGCCGATCTCGGCCACCGCGGCCTGCTGCCGGGCTCGCAACTGGAGCTCACCGGACACCAGACGTTCGCGGGTGACGTCGATGAGCACCAGCCCCGTGCCGAGCTGGCTGCCGTCGGGCATCGTCACGGGGTACGCGCTGAGCAGGAAGTGGCGCGCCGACGGGTCGCCGGGCGGACGGTCGCTCACCTGGGCGTCAACGACCGGATCGCGGCCCGCGGCGACGCGGCGCACGGCCGGCTCGATGGCCTCGGCGAGCTGGGGCAGGGCCTCCCGGAGAGTGCGGTCGGTGGCGGATGCCGGCGCGATGCCACCGATCGCGCACAACGCGTCGTTGGCCCGCACGATGCGGAGATCGTCGTCGAACATGGCGATGCCGACCGGCGCGAGCGACAGGAGCGCATCGAGGATGGCGGCGGACACCCCGGACGCGTCCAGCGCCTCCTTCGCCATCCGGTACAGGCGGGCGTTGTCGATCACGAGCGCGCAGCGGCGGGCTAGGTCGCTGGCGACGAGGACGTCGGCCCGGTCGAAGGCCGGCCGGTCGGCGCCCCGCACGAGGCCGAGGGAGCCGAGCGCGTGGCCGCGGGCGACGATGGGCACCGACATCGCCGACGCGCACCCCAACTCTTCGTAGACGGCGCGGAGAGCGGGATTCGGTCCCAGCCGGTCGAGCAAGTCGGGCGTGATGGCTTCGAGCAGTTGCGGTTCGCCGCTACGGAGGGTCTGCGGGATGCCGATGTCGAGCTCGGAGTCGATCTCGGGCAGCGCGAGGAGCCGGCCGACGAGGTCGGCCTTGGCCGGATCGGCGTGGACGACGGCGAGCCGCCGGAGCGTGCCGGCCGCGTCGACGACGTGCACGCTGCTCCAGTCGGCCAGCTCGGGGACGACGAGGTGGGCGAGACGGGAGAGGGCGGCGTCCCCGTCGTCGGCCTCCGACAGGACGCGGCTGACGTCCTCGAGGAACTCCATGGTGCGAGAGCCGCCCTCGGTGGTTGCCAGCCCTTCGCCCGGTGGCTGGCGTGGCGACCTCCCGCCCGTCCGGGCGTCGGGCATGTTCACCGTGGCGGAATCATACGGGCGTTTGCCCAGGCCGCGTTGGCGTCAGGCGATGGCGCCGGACTCCCGGAGGCCGGCGATGGCGTCGCTCGAATAGCCCAGCTCGCCGAGGACCTCGTCCGTGTGCTCACCCAGCGCCGGCACCGGACCCCGCGGTCCCACGGCGTCGGTCCCGAACTGCACAGGCGTGGCGACATTGCGATGGGCCGGCACCCCGCCCTCGGCGGCGCTGCCCGGCACGTCGACGAACGCGCCAGCCGCGATGGCCTGCGGGTCGACGACGACCTCGTCGGGCTCGAGCACCGGGGCGAACCACACGTCGTGAACGTCGAAGCGGGCCGCCCACTCCTCCCGTGACCGCAAGGCGAACAGCTCGTCGAGGCGGGCGACGAGGACCTCTGCGTTGTAGCGCCGGTCGCGCGCGGTGACGAACCGAGGATCGTCGGCGACATCCGGCGCGTCGAGGGCGGCGAGCAGCTTGGGCCACAGCCGGTCCGACTCGACACCGAGGAGCTGGAACCAGCGGCCGTCCCCCGCCTGATACGTGTTCACCATCGCGTTCATGGCGCGGGTACGGGGCGAGGTCGGCGCCAGCTTCCCGAAGCGCAGCTGCATCGAGTGGTCCCAGCCGAGGCAGTAGATCCCGGTGCGCAGCAGCGATGTCTCGACGAGCTGGCCCCGGCCCGTCCGCTCGCGCTCGAGGAGCGCGCCGAGGATCCCGGCGACGGTGGTGATGCCGGTGACATGGTCGCCGAGACCCCCGCGGATGCCGGGCGGCGGCTGGTCGGCAGCGACCGCGGTGGCGGCAATCCCGGTGCGAGCCCAGAAGGCGCCGACGTCGTAGCCGGCGCGTCCCGCGTCCGGACCGTGGCGGCCGTACCCGGTGACGCTGGCGTACACGAGGCGAGGGTTGGTGGCGCGCAGCTGGTCGGGCCCGAGCGTGAGCCGGTCGACGGCCTCCGGGCGCAGATTCGTGAGGAACACGTCCGCGCCGTCCACGAGCCGAGCCATCACGGCCCGCGCCGCGGGGTTCGCCAGGTCGACGACCACGCTCGGCAGCGCGAGGTTCCGGCGCCGGCCGTCCGTGGCCCGCACGAGCACGGTCCACGCGTTCACGATCTCGTCGCCCTCCGCGGTGAGCGGGCCGTCCTCGGGGAGCATCAGGGTGACCGTGCCACCGTCGGAGGGGACGGTGGTGGCCACCTCGGCCAACAGCTCGCCGTCGTCGGCGGCCCGGCACACGAGCGCGACTTCGACGGGTCCGATGCTGCGGTGGGCCGCGACCCTCGTGACGGTGACGGTGACGTCGTCACCGGCCCGTAGCAGATGCCCGACGTCGACGTCGTAGGGCGCCCGTTGCAGCTTGGGCGGGATGCGGTCGAGCGGCGAAGTCATGCGCGTGGTCCCAGAAGCGTGACCGTACCAGCGGTGCCGTCGACCTCGACGAGGGCGCCGTCGGGGACGCGCCTCGTCGCGCTCGTGACCGACACCACGCAGGGGATGCCCAGCTCGCGACTCACGATCACCGCGTGGCTGACCTGCGCGCCGACGTCGACCACGACCGCGGCGGCCGGGACGAACAGCGGCGTCCACGCCGGGTCGGTGATCGGCGCGACCAGCACGTCGCCCGGTTCGAGGGCGGTGGGGTCGGCGGGGTCGAGGACGACTCGCGCCCGGCCCGTGGCCCGACCCGGGCAACCCGGGATGCCCGTGAGGACGTCGCCCGCGTGAGCGACGTCCGCGACGACCGCGTCGCGCCGCGGCCACTCGTCCAGCGGTGGCACGGTGCCGACGACGATGAACGGCGGCTCCAACTCGAACAGCGCGAGGTACTGCTGTTCGCGTTCGCGCACGAGCTGGGTGAAGGCACGCGGGTACGTGACGAACTCGTCGAGTTCGTCGTCCTTGAGCATGAACACCTGCCCGACGGCGTCGAGGTGCCCGGCCTCCACATGGCGGGCGCCGAGCGCCCGAGCCGCCAGGCGGGCCTCGTGCACGAGCTTGATGATCGTGGTCTTGGAGCGCTCGCGGCCGGCAAGGAACAGGCGCGCGCACCGCAGGCCGGCGTCGAACTGGGCGAGCACCTCCGGCGTGTCGCGGAGCGCGGCGCGGACCTGGGCCGCCTGCTCGCCGGCGTCGCTCGCGTAGCGGTCGAGGTGCGCCTGCGGCGCGTCGGCCGGGGACGCCTGGCGCATCTGCTCGACGGCGGCGACCACGAGCTCGGGGTTGGTCCCCCACGTCGGCGAGCGCAGCTCCCACTCGTTCGGACCCCGGGCACCGAACTCGTCGACGAAGGCGGCCAGTCCCTTCTCGAACGCCTCGGACGCGGGCTCGAGGCGGGACAGCTCCCACATGGCCCACGACGGCGCGGCGCTGTCGACGTCGCCCAGACCGGCCGAGAGCCGCATCGTCAGCGACGGGTCACCGAGCTCGTGGCAGACCGCGGCGACGCTCCCTACCCCGATGCCACTCGCGGCCGACACCGTGATGTGGGTGTCGAACAGGCGGCGGTACACCGGGATGAACGAGCGCATGCGGGCGACGAGCTCGGCGTCGGTGAGCGTGTCGAGATCGGGGCGGCCGGCCACGATGCCCTCGACCTCGTCACGGTCGGCCCGCAGCCCCGGCAAGTCGTCGGTGGCGAACACCTCGCTCAGCCAACCTTGCAGGGCGGCGCTGCGCTCCTCGTCGACGTCGCCCGGCCGTGGCTCGTACGGGGGGATGCCCGGCATCTCGCCGAAGTACTGGAAGTCCACGACCTCCGGGGTCATCCCGGGGGTGCGCACGCCGAAGATCCGCGTCAGGGACATGTTCAGGTAGAGGTAGCCGCCGAAGCACCCGATGATCTCGGTGCGGCTCAGGTCGAACTCGTCGGGCCGCATCGAGTACCGGCAGTAGGCGTCGCGCCAGCCGTTCTCGCTGCCGCCGAGGAACAGCAACGTTCCCGAGAGCGGCGAGACGGGGTCGGGGTAGACCTCGCCCGCGTTGGCCCGTGTGTAGATCGGATAGGTGGGGCTGGGTTCGTTGTCGATCACCCACCGGGCGAGCACGACGCTCAGTCCGATTGGATCGTGACGGTGCCGGCGTCGCCGTCGACGGTGACGAGCGCGCCGTCGGGGATGCGCTTGGTCCCGTCGGTGACGGACACGACGCACGGGATGCCGAGCTCGCGGCTGACGATGATGGCGTGGCTGAGCGGGGCGCCGACGTCGACCACGACCGCGCACGCGGGGACGAACAGCGGCGTCCACGACGGGTCGGTGATGGGCGCGACCAGCACATCGCCCGGTTCGAGGGCGGTGGGGTCGTGCGAGTCGGCGAGGACGCGGGCCCGGCCCGTCGCCTGGCCAGGGCAACCGGGGATGCCGGTGAGGACGTCGCCGGGTCCAGCGGACACGACGGTGCGAGCGTCACGGCGTGGCCACTCGGACAGCGGGGGCGGGTCGCCTTCGAACACGAACGGGGGCTCGAGCTCCAACAGCTCGGCGTAGAGCGCCTCACGCCGGCGGATCTCGTCCGTGAACGCCGCCGGGTCGGCGAGGAGCTGATCCAGCTCCTCGTTGCGGAGCATGCCGTAGTTGTTCGGCGCGTCGAAATGGCCGGCTTCGACCATGCGCCGGCCGAGCTCGTTCATCGCCATGCGGCCCTCGTGCACGAGGCGAATGGCGTTCGTCTTCGAACGCTCGCGCCCGGCGAGGAAGACCGTCGCCGCGTTGAGCGCGGCCTGGAACTGCGCCTGCACCTCCGGGTTGCCGGCCAACGCCTCGACCAACGGCGGACCGAGGTTCCCGCGGTCGTCGGCCCGAGACTGCTGGTGCCCCGCCGGTGCCTCGCGGGCCGGCGTGAGGCGCATGCGGTCGATGGCCGCCAGCGCGAGGTCGGGGTCGGTCTCCCACGTCGGGGACCGCAGCTCCCACTCGTTGGGACCGCGGCTGCCGAACTCGTACAGGAAGTCGTCGAAGCGGTCGAGGAACTTGGCCACATCGCCATCGGCCCGGTTGTCTTCGAGCCGGGCGTGGAGCTCGTCGACGCCGGCGTCGAACAGCTTCGTGAGCGTGGCGCTCTCGGCCGCGGCCCGGCCGAGGTCCCACATGGCCCACGACGGCGCGGCCGAGTCGACGTCGCCGACGCCGGCGATGAGCCGGAGCATGAGCGTCGGGTCGCCCAGCTCCTGGCACACCTGTTGGATGATGCCGGTGGGCACCATCGCCGCGTACGTGACGAAGAGGTGCTGACCGAAGAGGCGCCGGAAGTGGCCGTTCATGAGGTCCCGGTACCGGGTGACCAGCTCATCGTTCGTCAAGGTCGACAGGTCGGGGCGCTCGGCTCGCAGCACGTCGAGCGTGTGCTTCTCCTCGAGAAGGTCAGGGAGGTCGGGCGTCGTGAGGATCCACTGGAGGGTCTCACCCACCTTCGCGGTGCGCTCGGGCGCCTCGTCGGTCGGCTGCGGCGTGTAGGGCGGGACGCCGGGCTGCTCGCCGAACAACGTGTAATCGATGACGTCGGGCGTCAACCCCGGCGTGCGCACGCCAAGGATGCGTGACACCGACACGTTGAGATAGCAGTAGCCGCCGAAGATGCCGATGATCTCGTTGTTGTCGGGATCGAACTCGTCCCGGGTGAACGCGCCGAAGCGCTCGAACGCGTCACGCCAGCCGGGCTCGGCGTTGTCGGTGATGCCGATGGTCGCCGACAGCGGCGCGACGGGCTCGGGAAAGACCTCGCCGACGTTGGCCCTCGTGTAGATCGGATAGCGGCGGCTGGGCGGGTTGTCGACGATCCAACGGTCGATCAAGGTGCAGGTCCCCCTCGTTCACGGCAACGTCACGTTCTGAAGTGGCGGAATGGTACCGGCACCCCGCAAACTCGTCCGTGGTGACGGCTGCGGATCTCGCGTTCGGCGCGTTCACGGACCATGGGCCGTGGACGATCGACGATCCCGAGAACTTGCCGTGGCGACGCGGGTTGCCGGCGGTACGGCGGGCAGTGCACGCCGAGGTCCCGGAGCTCGTCCGGCCGCGCCGCTTCCCGCCGGGCGGCCGCGTGCTGCGCACGACCGCCCTGCTCGGGAGGGCGGTCGGCGCGTGGGCGGTGCGAGAGCGGCGAGGCCGCGCGGCGGGCGCCGCCGGTCGATCGCGCTCGGTGGCCGGGCTGTCCCGGAGGTTGCGGATCGCGGCCGAACAACTGGGCCCGACGTACATCAAGCTCGGCCAGATCATCTCCGGGGGCGAAGGTGTCTTCCCCGAGGAGTTGGTCTCCGAGTTCAAGAAGTGCCGCGACCAAGTGCCGCCGGAGCCGTTCCCGGTCGTGCGGCGAGTGGTCGAGGAGGAACTGGGCCGCCCGTTGTCGGCCGTCTTCTCGTGGTTCTCACCGACGCCCCTCGCCGCAGCGTCCATCGCCCAGGTGCACGCGGCCACGTTGGTGAGCGGCGAGGCCGTGGTGGTGAAGGTGCAGCGGCCGTCGGTCGCCCGCTTGGTCCGCCAGGACCTCAAGGTGATGGCGTCGGTCGCGCCGCTGATGGTCGGCCGCATCCCGGTGGCCGCGCTGGCGAACCCACCCGCGCTGGTCGAGCTCTTCGCCGAAACGATCACCGAGGAGCTCGACTTCCGGCTCGAGGCCGAGAACATGCTCGACATCGCCGCCTCGTTCGCGTCGATCGGCCAACGGGGCTTCGTGGTCCCCCGACCGCACCCGTCGCTCGTGACCCGCCGGGTCATCGTCATGGAGCGGCTCGACGGGTTTCCGTTCGACGACGTCGCCGCCATGCGGGCGGCGGGTGTCGACACCGAGGCGGTCGTGCGCACCGGGATGATCGGCCACATGGAAGGCACGATGATCCACGGCATCTTCCACGGCGACCTCCACGGCGGGAACCTGTTCGTGATGGCCGACGGGCGGGTGGCGCTGATGGACTTCGGCATCACGGGCCGGCTCGACGAACCGCGCCGCCTCGCGCTGCTGCGGCTGCTCATCGGCGGGACGATGAACGACGTGCGGGGACAGCTCGCCGCGCTGCGGGATCTGGGGGCCTTGCCGCCCGACACCGATCTCGACGCGGTCATCGTCGATCTCGGGCTGGACCGACCGCCGGTCGACCCCACCACGATGACGGGCGACGAGTTGGTGGGCGAGATCCAGAAGACGCTGAAGGCGTTGCTCGGCATCGGGGCCCGCATGCCGAAGGAACTCATGCTGTTCGTCAAGAACATGGTGTTCCTCGACGGCGCCATCGCCACGCTCGCCCCCGACCTCGACCTCTTCGCCGAGATCGCACACATCGCGGAGTACTTCGCCCGCACCCACGGCGAGCGCATCGCGCTCGATGTCGGCCTCGACCCGGCCACGTGGCAGCTCGACCTCACCGGCGTGAAGGCCTCGTTCGGGCTCGACGACAAGACCGAGGGCCTCACGTACCGCGAGCTCCAAGAGCGCCGCCGGCTCATCCAGTCCCGCCTCGAAGCCCGCCAGCCCGGCGTCAAGCGCCGCAGCCGAGGTCGCCGCCGCCCCCGCTAGCCGGCGGCGCGGCCCTGGGAGCGGGGGCGGCATGATGGCGGCATGCAGACGCGACGGCTCGGCCGGACCGGACACGAGAGCAGCGTGGCCATCCTCGGAGGGGCGGCGTTCGCAACGTGCACCCCCGAGGAGGCCGAGGCCGGCTTCGGCGAGGCCATCGAACGCGGTGTGAACCACCTCGACATCGCCCCGCGCTACGGCGACGCCGAGGTGCTGGTCGGTCCCCACGTGCCCGCCGTCCGCGACCGGCTGTTCGTCGGCGAGAAGACGACCCGCCGCAACGCCGACGGGGTGCGCGCCCAACTCGAGGAGTCGTTGCGGCGGCTGGGCACCGACCACGTCGACCTCTACCAACTGCACGGCGTCACCAGCATCGCGGTGCTCGACGAGCGGGCCGGCGCAGCCGACGCCATCATGCGCGCTCGCGACGAGGGCCTGTGCACCTACGTGGGCATCACGGGACACGACCTCACCGCGCCCGCGACGTTCATCGAGGCCCTCGGCCGGTACGACCTCGACACCGTGATGTTTCCCGTCTACCCGGCGCTGTGGACCGACGACGCGTACCGCGCCGCCGCCGAGTCATTGCTCGCCCTCTGCGCCGAACGCGACCTGGGTGTGATGGTGATCAAGGCCGCGGCCCGCCGGCCGTGGGGCGACACCGCGCGCGGCGACCGCCACGCGACGACCTGGTACGAGCCGCAGGCCGACGCGGCGGGCGTCGAGCGCGGCGTGCGGTTCGCGCTCTCGACGCCAGGGGTGCATGCGCTCTGCACGCCCGGCGATCTTCGCGTCCTCCGCCTGGCGCTCGACGCGGCCGAGGCGTTCACGCCCATGGACGCCGCCGAGCGGGCCGCCGCCGTCGACGCGGCCCGCGCGGAAGCCGACGCCCTCATCTTCCCGATGCCGGCATAGCCCGGACGACGCTCACGCGGGGGCGGTACCGATCAAGAGCCCGCGCCCGAACAGACCCTTCTCTTCGGTGTCGACGTCAAGCCCCGCCCGTCGGAACGCGTCCGTGTAGTCGCTCCACCGGAACAGCCGTAGCTCATGGTTCTCGGTGAAGTGTTCGACGCCGCCGGCGTCCCCGACGAGGTAATGGAACTCGAGCACCGATAGGTCGCGGCGACGGCCCGATCGGGAGACGCGCGCCGCCTTGAGCCCGTCGGTGTCGACAAACAGCGCCTGCACCTCGCCGACCCGCCAGTCCTCCGGCTGGAACCACGGCTCGACGATGAGCACGCCGCCCGGCGCGAGATGACCGGCCATCGTCCGCACTGCCCGCCGCAACCGCGGCACCGTCCCGACATAGGCGATGGCAGAGAACAGACAGGTCACGATGTCGAAGCGTTCACCGAGCGAGAACGACACCATGTCGGCCTCGATCATCGGCACCGAGGGGCAACGCTGTGCCGCAATCGCCAGGAGCTTGGCGTCCAGATCGACACCGGCGCATCGCAACGTCCGGGAGAACACCTCGAGATGCCGACCGGTGCCGCAAGCGACGTCGAGCAACGACTGCGGGCGGCGCGGCTGCAACCGGCGCCGCGCCAGCTTCAGCACCCGGGCCGCCTCCCAGGCGTAGTCCTTGCCGAGTGCGTCGTAGAAGGCGTCGTAGAGGTGGGCCGAGCGATCGAACACGGTCCAACCGTGGCACGCCGCTACGGTCGCGCCGGCATGAGAATCGTGATCGCGCGCTGCTCGGTCGACTACGACGGTCGTCTCTCGGCCCACCTTCCGATGGCCGTGCGCCTCATCATGGTGAAGGCCGACGGCTGCGTGTCCATCCACTCCGACGGCGGCGCGTACAAGCCGCTCAACTGGATGGTCGCGCCCAACCGGCTCGTCGAGGGCGACGCCGTCTGGACGGTGACGAACCCGAAGGGCGAGACCCTCACGATCGCGATCGGCGAGGTGATCCACGACACGACCCACGACCTCGGCATCGACCCGGGACTCCAGAAGGACGGTGTGGAAGCGCGCCTCCAGGAGCTGCTCGCGGCGAACTGTGGCGCCATCTCGCCGGGCCTGCGCCTCGTGCGGCGCGAATACCCGACCGATATCGGTCCCGTCGACCTGTTGTGCCGCGACGCCGACGGGCGGGCGGTCGCGATCGAGGTGAAGCGGCGCGGGGAGATCGACGGCGTCGAGCAACTGGCCCGCTACCTCAGCCGCCTCGATCTCGACCCGCGCTTGCGCCCGGTGAAGGGCGTCCTCGTCGCCCAGCAGGTGAAACCCCAAGCCCGTGTGCTGGCCGAGGCGCGGGGCATCGACTGGATCGAGGTCGACTACGACGAGCTGCGGGGCATCGAGTCCGCCGCGCTCAAGCTGTTCTGAAGCGCTGAGGCCCCGGTCAGGTTGTGTACGTGCACCTGCCGTTGTCGATCACAACGGTGCTGCCCTCGCGGAGCGTCTGGAACACGACTTCGCCGTCGGTCGTGTCCCACATCCGGATCGTCAGCTCGTCGCCCGGAAACACCGGCGACGAGAACCGCGCCTCCATGGACTTGAAGCGGGCCGGATCGCCGGCGCACAGCGTGTGGAGCAACGCCCGGCCGGTGAAGCCATAGCTGCACAGCCCGTGCAGGATCGGCCGGTCGAAGCCGCCCATCGCGGCGAACGCCGGATCCGAGTGCAGCGGGTTGCGATCGCCGGACAGCCGGTACAGCAGCGCTTGGTCGCGGGAGGTCCGGTACGACACCACGTGATCGGGCTCGCGCCCGGGCGCGACGTTGCGGGCGCCTGACGGCCCTCGGTCGCCGCCCCACCCGCCCTCGCCGCGGATGAACGCCGACGACCGCGTGGTGAACAGCGGCTGGCCGGTGGCGGCGTCGACCGACACCGCCTCGGAGGCCACGACCCCGCCCGAGCCCTTGTCGTAGATCCCGGTGATGCGGCTCACCGTGCGGGCGGTGCCTTCGACCGGCACGGGCGCGTGCAACTCGACCGCCTGCTCGCCGTGGACGAGCATCGCCCAGTTGAACTCGCCCACCTTGTCCCACGCGCCGCGACCCGCGGTCGACAGCACGACCGCCATCGTCGGCAGCACCTGCTGCGGCACGCCTTGGGTGTTCTCGGTGGTGAACGCCAGCTCGTCGACGCCCGCACCCACGCCGAGGGCGTAGAGAATGGCGTCCTTCGAGTCCCAGTGCTTCTCGCCGGGTGCGGACTCGGCGCCGACGGCGTCAGGGTTCAACGGCATGCGAGCTCCTCAATGGATCGGTGAGCCGAGTGAGTATCTCGGCCCAGCGGGTGAACACGCCCAGGTGGGATCCGCCTTCGATGACCACGAGGGTGGCGTCGGGCAGCCGGTCGGCGAGCCATCGCCCCACGGGCGGTTTGAACATGGCGTCGTGGGTGCCGTACCAGAGAACGACGGGGACGGTGACATTGGCGAGCGAGAAGCCCCACCGCGACACCTGGCGGTGCAGATCCTCGACCGCGCCGGCGAGCCCGGCCTCCAGGCCGACGACCGTTCCGACCGCGAGCTGGCGATGCAGGCCGTAGACCGCGTCGAGGTCGGCGAGCGCGGTCGCGTCTCGACCCTCGCGCACGTATTCGAGCGCGGCCGGGACGTCGAGGCCCACGGGCGCGGCGAGCGGTGCCACCATCTCGGCGAAGGCCCGGGCACCGAGCTCCGCGACCACCTCCCCCCGGGCCGCGTACAGCTCGTCGATCGCGCCGCCGAGATCGGTGTCGGCTTCGAGGGGTGGATTGCCGGCGAGCACGCCGACGGCGGCGACCCGGCAGGGCGCGACCGCGCCGCATGCCAGTGCCAGCGCCGCACCGGACGACCACCCGACGACCGAGAAGCGGTCGAGGCCGAGATGGTCGGCCAAGGCCACGACGTCCTCCGCCTCCTGGGCATAGGTGGCGGCGCCATCACACTCGCTGGCGCCGAAACCGGGGCGGTCGACGGCCACCAGGCGCACGCCGAGCGCCGCCGCGATCCCGTCGTCGGGATGCCGGGACAGCCGGCTGTCCGGGAAGCCGTGCAGGTAGACGAGCGGCGCACCGCCGGGATCGCCGACATCGTCGTACGCCACCCGGCGCCCGGCCGGGCGCACGATCGAACCGGTCGGCGCCGGGCCTACCACGCCGGGCCTACCACGCCGGGCCTACCACGCCGGGCCTACCACGCCGGGCCTACCACGCCGGGCCTACCACGCCGGGCCTACCACCCGGTGCGGTCCCGTCCGCTCATGTCGGCGGGCGGCCGGGACGCGGCCAGCAGCTCCTTGACGACGGCGCCGATCTCGGTCGGGTCGTCCACCGGCTCCGCCGTCGGGCCCCGGTGCCAGCCTTCGGCGACGGCGAGCACGCGGCCCGAGGCCTCGAACACCCGCCCGGTCACGCCGGCGGATTCGGGGCTCGCCAGCCACGTGACGATGGGCGCGATCCACCGGGGCGACTGCGTCTCCTTCTGCTCCTCGGTGAGCTCAGTGGGCATCAGGCCCTCGGTCATCCGCGTTAGTGCGCCGGGTGCGACCGCGTTCACGGTGACGCCGTAACGCTCGAGCTCGAGGGCGGCGATGAACGTGAAGGCCGCGATGCCCATCTTCGCCGCGCCGTAGTTCGTCTGGCCCGGGTTGCCGTAGATGCCCGAGACCGAGGTGGTGTTGATCACGCGGGCGTCGTTGGCCTCGCCCGCCTTCGTCCGCTCCCGCCAGTAGGCGGCGGCGAACCGGGTCGGACCGAACGTGCCTTTCAGGTGGACCTTGATGACCGCGTCCCACTCGGCCTCGCTCATGTTGACGAGCATGCGGTCGCGAAGGATGCCGGCGTTGTTGATCACGACGTCGAGGCCGCCGAAGGTGTCGATGGCCTGCTGCACCATGCGCTCCGCCCCCGCGAAGTCCGACACGTCGTCGCCGTTGGCCACCGCCTCGCCGCCCATGGCCGCGATCTCGTCGACCACGTCCTGGGCCGGCCCCGTCGATCGCCCGCTCCCGTCCATCTCGCCGCCGAGGTCGTTCACGACGATCTTCGCCCCTTGACCGGCCAACATCAGCGCGTGCTCCCGCCCGATGCCTCGCCCCGCGCCCGTGATGATGCAGACCCGTCCCTCGCACATGCCGCTCATGGGCTCAACTTATGGTTTCGTTGAGCTGTGGATCACATTCACCAGTGCCCGCACTGTGAGCTGCGGTTCGCGTCCCGCACCGAGATGGCCGACCACATCGCGGAGTGCCATCCGGGCGAGTTGGACGACGACACCGTCGACCTCGACATATAGGCCCGCGCCGGCTCGGCCGGGAGGCTGTGCGATCCTCACGTGATGGCGGAACATCGGAGGCGCCCGCGCGGCTGGATGATCGCGGTCGGCGGCCCGATCCTCGTCGTCGCTCTCGTGGTCGGGGCGTGGGCGGTCGACAGCGCGGCGTCGAGCGGGCAGGTCGCCCGCAATGTCACGTTGGCCGGCGAGCCGGTAGGGGGCCGCGACCGCGACGAGCTAGAGGCGACCGTCCACGAGCTCGCGGCCGACTTCGCGACCACCGGCGTCCGGATCGACGCGGGGGACGACACGTACGAGAGCACGGCCGACGAGCTGGGGCTGCGCGTCGACGAGAACGCCACCGTGGACGCGGTCCTCGACATGGGCCACGACGGCGTCGCTCCCCTGCGGCCGCTCGCCTGGGCGGTGTCGTTCGCCCGGGACCGCGCCGCGCCCATCCGCTACGAGGTCGACCGGGACGAGCTCCGGGCCACGGTCGTCGAGCTCGAAGGCGACGCTCGCACCGCGCCGGCCGAGCCGCAGCTCACCGCCGGCCCGACCGGTGTGCGGGCCGTGCCGGGCGTGCCGGGCGAGGGCGTCGAGATCGACGCGTTGGCTGACGGCCTGGTCCGCGCCGCCCGCCACGGCGGCAAACCGCTCGAGGTCACCGGCGTCGTCGGCCCCGTGCCGCCCCGGTTCACCGACGCCGAGGCGCGGCAGGTGGCCGTCGAGGCGACCCGGTTGATGGCCGCGCCGCTGTCGGTCACCATCGGCGCCGAGGTCGGCATCGTGCCGCAAGCGACCATGTGGTCCTGGGCCCGCGCCGATGTCGGCGGGGACGATCTTGTCCTCGCCCTCGACCCCGCTGCGGTCGACGCGAGCCTGAAGTCGCTGTTCCCGACGGCGACGACCGCGGTCGACGCCTCGTTCCAAGTGATCGACGGCGCGCCCATCCTCATCGGGAGCCAGGACGGCACCGTCTGTTGCGAGGCGGACTCGCCGGCGCGGATCCTCGCCGCGCTCCGCCAGGGTGCGGCCACGGTGGAGGTCGCGCTCAGCGTCACGCACCCGACGCTCACCACCGAGCAGGCCCAGGCCTACGGCATCGTCGAGGAGGTCGGTCAGCCCGACGAGTTCGGCCCGACCACCAATCACGCCGCCGGCGAGCCCCGGGTGACGAACATCCACCGCATCGCCGACATCATCCGGGGCCATGTCATCAAGCCGGGCGAGACGTTCTCGGTCAACGACTACGTCGGCGAGCGCACGGTCGAGAAGGGCTTCGTCGACGCCCCCGTGATCTACAACGGCAACTTCGAGCACGACGTCGGCGGCGGCGTCTCGCAGTTCGCGACGACGGCGTTCAACGCGGCCCTCTTCGCCGGGCTCGAGTTCGGCGAGTACCAGAGCCACTCGATCGTCATCTCGAGATACCCCAAGGGCCACGAGGCGACGATCTCCTATCCCCATCCCGACCTGCAGATCAAGAACCCGACGCCGTACGGCGTGCTGCTCTGGCCGACCTACACCGACTCGAGCATCACCGTGCACCTGTACTCGACCCACTACGTCGACGTGACCCTCGGCGACCCGACCTCGAAGGCCCAGGGCAACTGCACCCGGTGGACCACGCCGCGCACCCGCACCTACGTCGACGGCCACACCGACCAGGACTCGGTCTTCGCCGTCTACCGCCCAGGCGAAGGCATCAACTGCTAACCCCCTGCATTCTCGACGCAATAGCCCGGCGAAGCGACGGGCTATTGCGTCGAGAAAGGCGGGTCGAGCGTCGGAGAGGCGACAATGGGGGCATGGCCGACGAACTCCGCTTCGAGCACCGTATGAGCGACGCCGACGCCCTCATGTGGACGATCGAGAAGGACCCACTTCTCCGCTCGACGATCACGTCGGTCGCGATCCTCGACCGGGCGCCCGACCGCGCGCTGCTGGGCGACATCGTCGAGCGAGCCACCCGGCTCGTGCCCCGGCTTCGCCAGCGGGTCGTGTCCAACCCGGTGTCCGTCGCGCCCCCCCGATGGGAGGTCGACCCGAACTTCAACCTCGACTTCCACCTTCGATGGCTGCGGGCCGCCGGCGCGGGCGCGATGCGGGACGTCCTCGACTTGGCCCAGCCCATCGCGATGCAGGGCTTCGACCGGGCGCGGCCGCTGTGGGAGTTCAACGTCGTAGAGGGGCTCGCCGACGGCAAGGCCGCGCTCATCGTCAAGCTGCACCACTCGATCACCGACGGCGTCGGCAGCATCAAGATCGCGATGCACCTCTTCGACCTCGAACGCACACCGGCCGACCGCGGCGAGCTGCCCGAGGCGCCGCCCGTGAACGTCCTGAACCAGCGTCAGCGGTTCCTCGACGCGTTGGAGCACGAGCGCCGCCGCCAACTCGGCATCGCCCGCCGCTCGGCCGGCGGCCTCTCGGGTGCGGTGACCAGGGCGGCCCGAGATCCCCGGGGCACGATCGAGCGGCTGGCCGACATGGTGCGCTCGGTCGGCCGCATGCTCGCGCCGGCCACGGAGCCCATGAGCCCGCTCATGAAGGGGCGGTCGCTGAGCGTGCACTTCGACACGATCACGCTGCCGCTCGACGAGCTGAAGACGGCGGCGAAACGAGCCGGCGGCAAGCTGAACGACGCGTTCGTGGCCGCGGTCGCGGGCGGTCTGCGGCGCTATCACGATCATCACGGCGTTGCCGTCGACGCCCTGCGCATGACGATGCCCATCAACATCCGCAGCGACGAGACGGCCGACCTCGCCGGCAACCAGTTCGCCCCCGCCCGCTTCCCGGTACCGATGACGATCGACGATCCCGTCGAGCGCATGCGGGCCGTGCACGCGCTGGTCGCCGGGGCACGGGGCGAGCCCGCGCTCGCGCTCACCGAGCCGCTGGCGGCCCTCCTGTACCGGCTGCCGACGTCGGTGGCGACGGGCGTGTTCGGCTCATTGCTGCGCGGGGTCGACTTCGTCACGAGCAACGTGCCGGGTGTGCCCATCCCCGTGTTCCTGGCGGGCGCGCGGTTGGAGTCCCAGTTCCCGTTCGGCCCGATGAGCGGGGCGGCCACGAACATCACGCTGCTCAGCTACCTCGACGAGCTCCAGATCGGAGTCAACGTCGACACCGCCGCCGTCCCTGACCCCGACGTCTTCCTCGCCTGCCTCCTCGAGGGCTTCGACGAGGTGCGCAAGACCGCGTGATTGCCGACGTCGTCGTGGTGGGCGGTGGGCCGGCCGGCGCGGCCGCCGCGATCACCCTGGCCCGGGCCGGCCGCGAGGTCGTCGTGGTCGACAAAGCCGCCTTTCCCCGCGACAAGTTCTGCGGCGACGGCCTCACCACCGGCGCGCTGCGGCTCCTCGAGGACCTGGGCCTCGACCCGGGCACGGTGCGCTCGTGGCACGTGGTCGAGGACGTCGTCGTGCGTTCGCCGTCCGGCCGCACCGTGCGTTTCTCACTCCCCCGCAGCGGTGGCCAGTACGCAGCCGTCGCCCGCCGGGCGGATCTCGACACGGCGGTCCTCGATCTCGCCCGGGCCGCGGGCGCGAAGGTGCTCGACGGCCACGCATGCATCGGGGCCACCCAAGACGACGAACGGGTCACGCTCACCGTCGACGGCCTCGGCGGCGTCCACGCTCGCTACGCGATCGGCGCCGACGGGATGTGGTCGCCGCTGCGCAAGCTCCTCGGCGCACACGATCCCGGCTATCTGGGCGAGTGGCACGCCTTCCGCCAGTACTTCACAGGAGTCGGCCCCGCCGCCGCCCGCGACCTGTTCGTGTGGTTCGAGCCCGACCTGCTCCCGGGGTACGCGTGGTCGTTCCCGCTGCCGGACGGGCGCGCCAACGTCGGGTTCGGGATTCAGCGGGGAGGCAAGGTCGTCCACGTTCGGGACATGAAGGCGATCTGGCCGGAGCTCCTCACCCGGCCCCACATACGCGATGTACTCGGTGCCGGCGCCCGACCAGAGGCGCCCCACCGGGCCTGGCCGATTCCCGCTCGCATCGACACGATCCGCCTCACTGCCGGGCGGGCCCTCTTCGTCGGCGACGCGGCCGCCGCCACCGATCCCATGACCGGCGAAGGGATCGCGCAGGCTTTGCTCACCGGCGTCCTCGCGGCAGAGGCCGTCACCGCTCACGGACCGCACGGCGCGGCCGGAGTCGTCGCCCAGTACGAACGGGAAACGCGCCAGGCGCTCGTCGCCGATCACCGGATGGCCGCCCTGCTCAGTCGGGCCCTGCGCCACCGCAAGGGAGCGCGGGCCGCCGTTCGCATCGCCGGGCTCACGCCGTGGACGAGACGCAACTTCGCCCGCTGGCTCTTCGAGGACTATCCCCGGGCCGTCGTTCTCACCCCGCGCCGTTGGCGACCCCATCTCCTCACCGGTCCGGGGGCGTTCCGCGATTAGCTGTTCCTGACCGGCCGTCGCGTTTCGCGTTACCCCGGGATGGGGCCGAAGGATCGAACGGGAGGACAGCGCGACCGGCTTCACCGTCTCGGCTGCGATCTCGGCCCGGGGCACCTCTTCACCCGTCCCCGCGCAGGGTACGCCTCGTGCCCTTACGAATGACCCAGAATCTGGTGATGGCCGACCGAGCAACCGAGCGCCCACCGCTGTCCGACGACGAGCAGCGGCGCCGCCGGCGCGCCATCCGCGAGCTCATGCCGACCACGCCGTTCATCGGCTGGCTCGGCTTGGTCTTCGAACGCTACGAGCCCGACCACGTGACGCTACGGCTGCCGTTCCGGGCCGACCTCACCAACGACGGCGTCGTGTACCACGGCGGCGTCGTGGCGTCGGCGATCGACACTGCCGGGGCGGCCGCGGCGTGGTCGAACCACGACTTCGACAAGGGCGCCCGGGCGTCGACGGTGAGCATGACCGTGCAGTATCTGGGCGCCGCTCGCCAATCCGATCTGCTCTGCCACGCCCGCGCTGTCAGGCGGGGCCGCGAGCTCATCTTCACGGAGATCGACGCGACCGACGCCGAAGGCAATCCGGTCGCACACGCGTTGCAGACCTACCGGATCGTGTGATCCGGTAGGTCGGCCAACGAGGACGGCTTCAGCGTTACTTGTAGCGGTACGTGATCCGCCCGCGTCGCAGGTCGTAGCTGGACAGCTCGACCTGGACACGGTCACCCGGCAGGATGCGGATCCGGTTCTTGCGCATCTTGCCACTGAGGTGACCGAGCACCTTGTGGCCGTTGTCGAGGGAGATACGGAAGTGGCCACCCTTGAGGGCCTCGTCCGTCACCCCTTCGACGAGAAACGCGTCGTCCTTGACACGAACCACTACAGGACGCGCACGTTCTGGGCCTCTTCGCCCTTCTTGCCAGGAGCGACGTCGAACTCGACGCGCTGGCCGTCGGTGAGGGACCGGTAGCCGGTGCCCTGGATGTTCGAGAAGTGGACAAAGACGTCGTCGCCACCCTCGCGGGAGATGAAGCCGTAGCCCTTCTCCGCGTTGAAAAACTTCACAGTGCCTATTGTCATTAACCGATTTCTCTCTGTTCACGACGCCGAAATGGACGACGCCGGGGGTCAAGGCTAGGCGATAGACGCCCCAAAGCCACCATCGCGGCTCTGCGGACGGCTTCGCTCCTGTCAGCCGAAGTCCGCGCCGCGGTGCTCGTCGAGGGCGGGCGGCGGCGTCGTGCGGGCCGCCGGATGGTCGGCGAAGCGCACCGGATAGCCGCTGGCGACCTCGGCCCACGGGTCGCTCGTCACCACCGCGCGCACGTGGAAATGCGGCGCCGCGAGCATTCCGGCGCGGTCCAACACCGGCGACGCGGGCACGTCCGCGGCCAGCAACTCGGCGACGAGCTCGTCCCGAGAGCGCGTTGCGATCGCGGCCGCCACCCGCGCTTGGAGCTCGTCGAGCCGCGCGGCGCGATCGACGAAGGACAGGGCACCGACGTCATCCATGCCCAACACCGCGCACAGCGGGCGCCAGAAGTGGTCCTCGCTGAGGACACCGAGGGCGACGTTGCCGTCGTCTTTGGTCGCGAACACCCCGTAGCCGGGGACGCCGCGCATGCCCGGGTCGACGTCCCGAGCCTCGGGCGCGACCGCCCCCGTCCACGTCGCGAGCACGTCGGCGATCGCCACGTCGATGCGCTCCCCTTCGCCCGTGCGCGACCGGCGCACGAGGGCGGCGCACACCGCGAACGCGGCCGCCATCCCGCCCGACAGGTCCGCGACCGGGACGGCCGGCACCTCGGGTGGGCCGCCTTCGGGCGCGAGCGAGCCGGCCCACGCCTGGTAGTTGACGTCGTGTCCGGGCGCGAGGGCGAGCGGGCCGTACTGCCCCATCCCTGACACCGAGCAGTAGACCACCGACGGGTTGATCGTCCGGACCGCCGAATAGCCGACGCCGAGGCGCTCGATGACACCGGGCCGAAACCCTTCGATCACGACGTCCGCCCCCGCGGCCAGCTCGAGCGCGCGCTGGCGGTCACCGTCGGACTTGAGGTCAAGGACGATGCTTCGCTTGTTGGCGCTGAGGCTCTCGAACAGACCCGGGTAGGCCCGCATCGGGTCGCCGCCCGGCGGCTCGACCTTGATGACATCGGCGCCGAGCTCGGCCAGCAGCTGGGTGGCGTACGGCCCCGGCCGCCAGATCGTTAGGTCGAGGATCCGGATGCCGTCGAGGAGCCCGTGCCCGTCCATGGCCGGACAGGCTGGCATGCGGTCAGAGCTACGGGCGGATCCGGATCAGAGGCCCAGGGCCTCGCGGCGGCGTTGGGAGCGCTCGAGGAGGTGGCCGGGGACGGCAACGCCGTTGACGGTCTTGGCCTCGCCCGCCTCGATCGCGGTGCCGCCCCCGCCTTCACTCGGTGCCGCGGGGGCGTCGGCCGCGGTCGCGGCCTCCGGCTCTTCGCCGCGAGCGCGCTGGGCCTGGATGTCGATCCACTCCGCGGGACGGGCGAGCTTGGTGCGGTTGATCGACCCGCGGACCACGCCGTTCTCGAAGCGGACCCAATAGCGGATCCACGTGAACCCCTCGGCGAAGACGACCTGTCCGGCCGAGCCCTCCGGGATCCCGGGCATCGCGACGGCGGCGACGACCTTCTCGCCGCTGCGCAGCTCCTCGCTCGGTGCCTTCTTCTTCGCCATCGGCCGAGCACCATAACCTGGTCGGTCGGCGCCGGCCTTCGGCCTCGCTTCGGCCCTGAATCGAGGCGCGCGACGCGCCAGACTGGACCCGTGTTGATCGGCGACGCGTGCCGGCGCGAGCTGGAGTCGGCCACGGGCGTTGGCTCCCGTCGCTGAACGCGCGCCCGCCCGGTTCACCCGCCCGTTCGCATACGGGTTCCTCGCCCTGTTCGTCGTGTGCGCCGCGCTCGGGATCGAATGGTGGCCGCTCACCGGATTCAAGCTCTTCAGCCAGGTGCGCACGGACAGCGTCTCCGGCTGGCAAATCACCACCGTCGACTGCGTCGGCCACGAGACGGCCGTCGACTTCGACGCGCTCCCCCGCGGCTTCCACGGTTGGTTCCAGATCGCGGGACGCTTCCCGAAGATGACCGGTGACGAGCGGGCTTCGGTGATGGCCGACTGGGCCGGCGCCGTCGTCGCCGAAGGCGGCGTGGTCGCGACCGTGCGCGTGT